>TARA_R110000868_G_scaffold368852_1_pt1 | contig 65442 bp, 72 predicted proteins | sample TARA_R110000868 | Tara Oceans TARA_R110000868 (sample SAMEA4397489) | marine metagenome | biome: Polar Biome; feature: [SRF] surface water layer (ENVO:00010504); material: water (ENVO:00002006), including particulate matter (ENVO:01000060) such as... | depth 5 m | reverse complement strand
CTCGACCCTCCCCCTGATGTTTCCCTGTTCCAAATATCCAGGGGGCTTTGCCCCCGTCCTTCTGCCGCCGGCCTCTTTCCCCGGAGGCGAGGGGAGCGGAGGCCGAGACTTCGCTTCGATATACACTAATATTTTAGTTTGAAAAGGGGGAAGAATTTCGGGCAGTATGCATTCAGACGCGGCAGTTTGGCCCTTTTGACCTTGATGCAGACGGTGTAAATCCGTTTCGCTGGTATGGTTGCCCTGGGCGATGGTTTCGGCAGGTTGGAAATATATATAGCCGCCGCTCGCGAGAGGGCCGTCTTGCCGCGGCCACGGCCTTCGATTGGCCTTCGATGGGTTTGCGCCGAGACGGGCCGGATCGCCGTGCGGTGCATGAATCGCGCGCGTCTGTCAAAGGGGGCCGGGGTGTCAGGAAAGTTGGAACGATATGTCTGTTAAAGCCGCCCTCGACCTTGTCAGGCACAGTGAGCCGCGTTTGCGCATGTCGGCATCGGGCAGGATCTACGACGACCTGCGCCAGCGCATCCTGTCGCTGGAACTGCCGCCGGGCACCAACCTGTTGCGCACGGAACTTGCCACCAAGTACCAGGTCAGCCAGACGCCGCTGCGCGACGCCTTGCAGCGGCTGGAGCAGGACGGTCTGGTGCAGATCTTTCCGCAATCACGCACGCTGGTCACGCGAATCGATATCCCGCTGATTCACGAAGCGCACTTTCTGCGCACCGCGCTGGAAACCGAGGTCGTGCGCCAGCTGGCCCGCACAGGCGCCGCCGAAACCGTGGCGCGCGGGCGGTCCGTGCTGGAAATGCAGCGCTCCGTGGCCGGGGACCGGTCGCAATTGCGGCTGTTCCAGGAGCTGGATGAATACCTGCACCGGGTGCTGTTCGACGGCCTGGATCGCAGCAGCCTGCACGGATTGATCCGGTCGCGGTCGGGCCACCTGGACCGGGTGCGGCGCTTGCAGGTGCATTCCAAGGCCAAGATCCAGTCGATCCTGGAGGGGCACGCCGCGATTCTGGACGGCATCGAAGCCCGCGATGAAGTGGCGGCCATGGCTGCCATGCGAGGCCATCTGCGGAAGTCCCCCGATTGGGTGGAAGAGTTCCGCGCGCTGAACGCCGAGTATTTCGACTAGGGCACGTCCCGACATGTGGCTGTGACGGTCCGGGGCATGGTGGCATGTCCCCGGTGGTGGCCCCTGTGCCGCGTGCGCCCCGTACTTCCGTGTCGCGCGGGACGGGAATTTGCGGCCCGTGGGCCGTGTTTTTTTAGGGGTGTGCGTAGGGACCCGATGCGGAATCTCAAGGGGGGCGGCAGGGCGGCGCGTGCCGTGTCGGTGGCTTTTGTGTCGTGCCCATGAATCCGGCTTGCCAAGGCAAAAGCAATTCATATAGTAATGTATTAGTTGCTCGGAGGCAGGATCTCCGAGGGCGCCCGGGCCACGGCCGATCGGGACCATCACCATCGGGGGCAGGTCGGTAGAGGACCGCCGGTCACTGATGATCACACACGGCGGGAGGCCGTCGTGCGACCTGGAGGAGACTTCTATGCTGAGACGGACATTTCTTGGAACCGCGGCCGCATTGGCGACCGTGCTGGCGCCGATGGGCGCCCTTGCGGCCGATTTCCCGAGCCGTGACATTCGCGTCATCGTGCCCTGGGGCGCGGGCGGCGGCACAGACGGGATCGTGCGCAAGATCACCACGATCGCGGAAAAGAGCCTGGACGGCGCGACCATGTATGTCGAGAACATCGAGGGCGGCATCAGCGCCACCGGTGTCGGCCAGCTGATGACGGCCCGTCCCGACGGCTATACCATCGGCGCCCTGACCTATGACAGCGTTGTCACCGTGCCGTGGCAGGGGATGCTGCCGACCTACAAGATGGACAAGCTGAAGCTGATCGCGCGCATCACCAGCGAACCGGACGCGATCATCGTCGACGCGAATTCCGATTACCAGTCGCTGGGGGATCTGATCGACGCGGCCAAGGCCGATCCCGGCAAGATCCGCATCGGCATCCAGAACCTGGGCGGGCGCATCCACCTGACGCTGCTGCAATTGCAGGAGCTGACCGGCGCGCAGTTCAAGATCATCTCGTACCCCGGTGGCGCCGCCCCGCAGAAAGAGGCGATCCTGTCGGACGAAGTGGATGTCGTGATCACCAGCCTGGGCGATTTTTCCAGCCTGCTGGAGGATGGCACGACCCGCGGCCTGGTGGAATTCGGCAGCACGCCGAACCCGACCTACGACGTGCCGCTGGCCAAGGACGAAGGTGTCGACCTGGAAAATGGCAGTTTCATCGTGATGGCCGCGCCCGCGGATACGCCTGACGATGTCGTCGCCAAGATCGAAGGCGCCTACAAGGCGGCGTTTGACAGTGACGAATTCCAGCAGTGGGTTGCCAAGGTCGGCGTCACCCCGGACTGGATCGGCACCGATGGCGTGACCGAATGGGCCGACGAAGCCTCGGGTGTGCTGTTCGAGAAGATGGACGCGCTGGCCGAAGCGGGCGTTCTGTCCAAGTAATCGCGACGACGATACGATTTGGCACCGGGGCGCAGGCTCCGGTGCCAGAGCTTTTTCCGATGCTCGGCCTTTTCAGGAGACGACAAGATGAGCGGCAACGCGGGCTTTCTGAGGCTGGGGGTGGTCTTTCCCCTGGTGCTGATGGTGCTGACGACGATCTATTTCGCCGCGGCCTTCGACATTCATGCGCAGTTCACGCCCGAGGGCGAGATGGGGCCGCAGCATATTCCGATGCTGGTTTCGGGGCTGATGTATGTCGCGTTGCTGGTGGTGCTGGTGCAGGAACTGCGCGCCCCCGCGGCGGTGGCCGAGACGGAGGAGGGCGCCAGCCTGTTGCGCCCCGTGCTGGTGGTGGCCGCGACTGCCGCCTACATCTGGCTGTTCCGTCCGCTGGGCTATGCGCTGTCGACCGCGTTGTTCGTGGCGGCGCTGTTCGTGGTGTTCAAGTTTGAAACCCGGCGACCGCTGGTGTTCGCCCTCTACGTCGTCGGGGTCGTCGCGGTGTTCTATGGCCTGTTCGCGGGCATCTTCGGCGTGCGCCTGCCCACTTTGATCGGAGATCTGATCTGATGGATACCCTGAGCATTTTCGCCGGTGGATTTCTGGAGCTGGCCGATCCGACGGTGCTGGCCTTCATGATCATCGGATTTCTGGTCGGCACCTTCTTTGGTGCGATGCCGGGGCTGACATCGGTGCTGGCAATCGCGCTGCTGCTGCCGATCACCTATACCATCGACGTGGTGCCCGCGCTGGTGATGAGCGCGTCGATCTTCATGGCCGGGATGTATTCCGGGTCGATCACCGCGACGACGATCAACATTCCCGGTGCGCCGTCGTCGATGATGACGGCGGTCGAGGGCCACGCCCTGATGCGCCGGGGCAAGGGGGCCAATGCGCTTGGTCATGCCGCGCTCGGCTCGATGATCGGGGGCAGCATCGGGGCGGTGCTGCTGATGGCTTTCATGCCGGTGGCCGCGGACATATCGCTGCTGATCCGTACGCCGGGGAAATTCTCGCTCGTGCTGTTCGCGCTGGTGGTGATCATCATCGTGGACCGGGGCGCGATGGCCAAGGGGCTGGTGGCGACGCTGATGGGGGTCATGCTGGCGACCGTGGGTATCGACGTGTTGCAGCCGGTGCCGCGGTTCAATTTCGGCACCGAAACGCTGGTGCAGGGCATCGACATCATGCCGATCGTCATCGGGGCCTTCGCGATCAGCGAAGTCCTGATCCAGGCGCAGAACTGGCGGTCCTCCCTCGGGGCGACGCTGGAAAAGGCCAGGGATATCAAGATCCGGCGGCGCGACTTTCTGCCGCCGATGTCCGAGATCCGCGAGATCGGCTTTTTCACATACATCAAGAGCGCGATCATCGGCTATGGTATCGGCATCCTGCCCGGCGCGGGCGGGTCGATGGCGGCCTTCGTGTCCTACGCCGTGGCGCGCGGCGGTTCGCGCAAGCCCGAGGAATATGGCAACGGATCCCGGCAGGGGATCGCGGCGGCGGAATCGGGCAACAATGCCATGTGCGGCGGGGCCTTCGTGCCGATGCTGATGTTCGGCATCCCGGGCGATCCGACCACGGCCGTCGTGCTGGGCGTGCTGGTGATCAACGGGCTTCAGCCCGGTCCGCGCCTGCTGGAAAACCAGGCCGATCTGCTGGCCCCGATGTTTGCATCGCTGTTCGTGTCGGCGCTGATCCTGATCCCGCTGACGCTATGGTTGTTCGGCCCCTACTTCGTCAGGATCGTGTCGATCTCCAAGGGGTTGTTGTACAGCGCCATCGCCGTGGTCGCGCTGGTGGGCAGCTACGTTGCCACCTATTCGGTCTTTCAGATGTCGCTGGCGGTGATGTTCGGCGTGCTGGCCTTTTTCATGCGCAAGCTGAAGTATTCGACGGTGTCGCTGTTGCTGGGCTTTATCCTGGGGCCCGACCTGGAGCAGTACATGCGGCGGTCCCTGTCGCTGAGCGATGGCAACCCGATGGTGTTCCTGACCAGCCCGGACAGCCTGTTCTTTCTGTGCCTGACGGCGCTGTTCATCTACATGATCCTGCTGCGCAAGAAAAAGCCGCGCGGCGGCGGGGGCAGGGACGGCCCGGACGGATCCGCCCAGGAGGCGTGATGCAAAGAGGGCGCAAGGGGAGATCCCTTGCGCCCTTTTACGTCTGTGCAGGCGTGTCAGCCGCGATCGGGGGTCTTGAAAAAGGGCGCGGGCGTCAGGATCGTGTTGATCTGGCTGGCAAGATATCCCGCCTCGGCGCTGATCTTGAGATAGGCCTGCCATTCGGGATCTGCGGCCATGGCGGCGCGTTTTTCGGCCCGGTCGGCGGCGCTGTCAAAGCACCAGACATGGACGTAGGAATTGACGTCGCCGGTTTCCACCGCGCCGTAGAGGACGGGCGTGCCGAGGTGGCGCGATTGCACGGCCCACCCGTGATCTTCGTACAGTTTCATGTGTTTCTTGATGGTGCCGGGGCGGCAGGTGTAGGTGCGATGGTCGAAAATCATGGGCGAAGCTCCTGTGTGGCGTCCTTGGGTGGGTGTCTGGTTGCGGCCCCTTGCTAATCATATGTCTGGTTGTCAGACAACTGTTTTGACGATAATGATGTCGCATGAGGATCGTCGCGCAACAGGTGCCGTGGGTCCATCGCCAAGCAGGTGCCGCAATGCCAGACGCTGCCCAGTTCTTTGATCGGATCGACCGGCCCGCGCGCCTGCCCGACGGGGTTGCCAGCGCGATCATCGACGCGATCGAGACGCGCCAGTTGCAACCCGGCGACCGCCTGCCGACCGAGATGGAGCTGGCGCGGCGGTTCGGCGTGGCCCGCACCGTCGTACGAGAGGCGATATCGCTGCTGCGGTACGACGGTATTGTCCAGTCGCGCCGCGGGGTGGGGGCCTTCGTCGCGGATCCGGCACAGAAATCGACCTTTCGCATCAGCCCGGCCTGCTTTGAAAAGCGCAAGCGTATCGTGCAGCTGCTGGAGCTGCGCACCGGGGTCCAGGCGGGGGCCAGCGCGCTGGCGGCCGAGATGCGGACCGAGGCCGAGATGCGCGACATCCGGCAGACCCTTGCCGAGGTCGAAGCCGCCGATCGCCTTGGCCCTGCCGCCGCGCTGGAGCAGCGGGTGGACAGCGAGCTGCTGTTGTACCGCCGCATCGCCGAGGCATCGGGCAACGAATATTACGTCGAGGTCACGCGGATGATCGAGACGACGATCCAGAACAACCTGCGCTCGGCGTTTCTGAAAAACGCGGCGAACAGCGAATTCGGCCCCCAGATCATGGCCGAACATCATGCGGTGGTCGATGCGCTGATTGCGCGCGATGCCGAGGCGGCGCGGCTGGCCACGCGCAGCCGATTTGAAAGGGCCGCGCACCGGCTGGCGGCGCGGCAAGATTTCCTGTGACGGTGGATTGTCCTTTGCGGGCAAACCCTTGAAAGTGCGCGGCGAGAGATTGGGAGAGATGACGATGACGCAAAAACAGTCCACCGGACATGGTGGCACGCTCTTGGTGGAATGCCTGGCCGCGCAGGGCGTGGACCGGGTGTTCTGCATCCCCGGCGAAAGCTTTCTGGCGGCGCTGGACGGGTTGCGTGACAGCGGGATCGACACCGTCGTGGCCCGTCAGGAAGGCGGCGCGGCGATGATGGCCGAGGCGACGGGCAAGATCACCGGCCGCCCGGGCGTGGCCTTTGTCACCCGGGGGCCGGGCGCGACGAATGCCAGTGCCGGCGTGCACGTGGCGTTTCAGGACAGCACGCCGATGGTGCTGTTTGTCGGGCAGGTCGCCAGTGACCAGCGCGACCGCGAGGCGTTTCAGGAGGTCGATTATCGCGCGATGTTCGGCCCCCTGGCCAAATGGGTGGCCGAAATCGACCGCGCTGACCGTATCCCCGAATATGTCAGCCATGCCTTCCACGTGGCGCAGAACGGCCGGCCCGGCCCCGTGGTTCTGGCGCTGCCCGAAGACATGTTGTCCGGCCCGGCAACGGGGGCGGCGCTGGCCCCTGCGGTGATCACCTCGGGCAAGGCCGCCGAAGATGACGTGGCCGCCGTGATCGACCGGCTGGAGGGGGCGGAACGCCCGCTGGTCATCGTGGGTGGCGGCGGCTGGTCGGCCGAGGCTGCGGCGGCCATCGGTGACTTTGCCGAAACGATGGGCCTGCCGGTCGGTGCGTCGTTCCGATGCCAGGATTACCTCGACAACCGGCATCCCAATTACGTGGGCGATGTTGGCATCGGCATCAACCCGACCCTGGCGCAGCGGGTGCGCGACGCCGACGTGATCCTGTCGCTTGGCGCGCGGCTGGGCGAGATGACGACCTCTGGCTACACTCTGCTGACGCCGCCGCTGCCGCAACAGGCCCTGCTGCATGTCCATGCCGACCCTGACGAGATCGGGCGCGTCTATCGCCCCGAGATGGGTGTCGTGGCGCGCCCCGGCCCGTTTGCCGTGCAACTGGCGGGCGCGGCGCGCAAACGCGCGGGCGGGGACTGGTTGGCGCAGGCGCGGGCCGATTACACCGCGTGGCAGGTGCCGCAGGAAACGCCGGGCGCGCTGAAGATGGAAAACGTGATCACCCATCTGAACGACGTGCTGGGCGACGATGCGTCGCTGACCAACGGGGCGGGGAATTATTCGGCCTGGCTGCACCGCTATTACCGCTATCGCGGCTGGCGCACGCAGCTGGCCCCGACCAGCGGGTCGATGGGCTATGGTCTGCCGGCGGCGATTGCGGCCAAGTTGCAAAACCCCGATGCCGATGCGATCTGCCTGGCCGGGGACGGCTGTTTCCAGATGGTCAGCCAGGAGTTCGGCACGGCCTGCGAATACGGCGCCAATGTCATCGTGATCCTGTGCGACAACGGCATGTATGGCACGATCAGGATGCACCAGCAGCGCAATTATCCGCATCGCCCCTCTGGCACGTCGCTGAAAAACCCCGACTTTGCGGCGCTGGCGCGCAGCTACGGCGGGTTCGGCGCGACGGTGACGACGGACGCGGAATTTGCCCCGGCGCTGGCCGAGGCGCGCGCGGCCAATGTGCCCGCGATCCTGCACCTGAAGACTGATCCGAAGGCGCTGTCGCCCAAGATGCTGCTGGAGTGATCGGAAACTCCGCGCCCGACGGGTCCGATGGGCCTGCCGGGCGCGGTGGCCGGACGACTTTGCGCCGGCCTATGTCAGGCCGTGCCGCTGTCGTGGCTGGCCAACGCGCATAGCCGGGTGCCGGAAGGGTCCCTGCCGTCGGGCTGATCCATTTCGGGCGTGACGCCGCCTTTTGGGTGGACAGCGGGCCGTGCGATGGCCCACGGGCCTATCTCCCCCTTAAATCTCTTGTTCCCGAAATCCTGGCCGCGGTGCGGAGCGGGCCTCTGGTCCGCAATCAGCCACGAATTGCATACGCTTGCAAAAAATTGTTGCGCGGGTGCAGGGATCTCTGTTATCGTCGTGAAAACGTATGCAAACAGGCGTCGGCCTGGGGGTGCGACACGGCGATGTCGCCCACAGCCACGGCAAGGAGGAACGGCGTGATACCCCTGCCACCGGCAGCGCGATCTGACCGCCCGCACCGCGCCGCCGGGGATGAACGCCCATCGGACGACGCGCTTTATCTGGCTTTCGGTGCTTGCGTCCCGCTGAGGGGGGCAACGCCAGAGGCCGCAGTCGGCAGCACAGCCGCAGGAAAGGACAACGGCCAATGACTCCTCAGGAAATGCGCGCGCGGATCGTTCGGTATGGCGAACTCCAGCCTTGCAAGACCGCCTTTATCGACGCCCACACGCCCGGTTCGGATCAAAAGGAAAACTTTACCATCATCGGTGGCGGCGTCTCGGAATCCGCCGATCAGCACGTGCATATCACCGACACGCCGGGCTTTAATATCGGCGCCGCCGGACAGCCGCCGAAATGCCGCAACAGCCTGCATTCGCACCGTACGGCCGAAGTGTTCTTTGTGCTGTCCGGGCGCTGGCGCTTTTTCTGGGGCCGTTGGGGCACCGCGGGCGAAGTCGTGCTGGAAGAAGGCGATATCATCAATATCCCCACGGGCATCTTTCGCGGCTTTGAAAATATCGGCACCGACTACGGCATGATCATGGCCATTCTTGGCGGTGACGATGCGGGGGGCGGCGTGATCTGGGCGCCCCAGGTGATCGAGGATGCGCAGGCGCATGGCCTGGTGCTGGGCCAGAATGGCAAGCTCTATGATACCAAGGCGGGGCAGGCGCTGCCCGACGACGTGCGGCCCATGCCGACCCTGACCGAGGCCGAGCTGGCCGCCTTTCCCGAACCGACGGCGGCGCAGGTCATTCCCCGCCACGTCGCGCGGTACCGCGATCTGATGGGGCTGGCGGGCCGTGCCCCGGCGCAGGTGATCGGCGCGCAGGGCGTGCTGAAGGACAAGCCCGGCTTCGAGGTCGATTTCCTGAACGGTGCCGCCCCCGCCGAGGGGCAGGTCACCTCGGGGCGCAACGATGTGCTGATGGTCATGCGCGGGCACTGGCGGCTGACCTGGGCCGAGGGCACGCAGACGCTGGCGCCGGGGGATACCTGCGCGGTGCCGCCCGGTCTGACCTATACCCTCGCGCCGTCGATGTCGGGCGAGGCCGCGGTGTTCCGGGTGCGCGATACCGATGATGCCGCCGGCCCGACATGGCAGGGCTGATACGCCGCGCCGTCACTTTATTCATTCACCAGCCCCCGGATGGCCGTGCCGCCCGGGGGACGCTTGCAGCGATGAGGACAAAATGACCCGACTGCCCCTTCCCCAAGGCCTGACCTTCGTCAAATCCCCCGGTCGTGACGCACAGGCCGACAATGCCCCGGTCGAAGCACTGGTCGCAGAGGTGCTGCACCGCGTGCGCACCGAAGGCGATGCCGCCGTGCGGGCCTATGGCCTCCAGTTCGACAAGGCCGATCTGGACAGCTTCGAGGTGACGCAGGATCAGCGCGCCGCCGCCGTTGCCAACCTTGATCCGCAGACGCGTGCGGATACGGAATTCGCCATCGCCAACGTGCGCGCCTTTGCCGAGGCGCAGCTGGCCAGCCTGTCCGAGGTCGAGGTCGAGGTGCGCCCCGGCGTTCACCTGGGGCACCGCAACATTCCGCTGGAACGGGTCGGATGCTACGTGCCCGGCGGGCGCTATCCGTTGTTGTCGGCGCCGATCATGACCATCGTTCCCGCCAAGGTCGCGGGCTGCGAACAGGTCATCGCCTGCCTGCCGCCCAATGCGCACGAGGCGATGATCGCGGGTTGCCACCTGTCCGGCGCCAACCGCATCTTTCGCATCGGCGGCGCGCAGGCCATCGCGGCCATGGCCCTGGGCACCGAAAGCGTGCCTGCGGTGGACAAGATCGTCGGCCCCGGCAATGCCTTCGTCAACGAGGCCAAGCGGCAGGTCTTTGGCCCGGTCGGCATCGACCAGCTGGCCGGCCCTTCCGAAATCTTCGTGCTGGCCGATCATACGGGCGACGCGGAAATGCTGGCGACCGATCTGCTGGCACAGGCGGAACACGACACCCGCACCCGGGTTGGCCTGATCACCACCGATGCCGCATTGGCCGAGGCCGTGCTGGCCGAGGTCGACGCCCAACTGCAAACCCTCAGCACCGCCGAAACCGCGGGGCAGGCGTGGCGCGACTACGGCGAAATCGTAGTGTGTCCGGACGAGGCGACGATGATCGCCTATTCCGATATCGTCGCGGCCGAGCATTTGCAGATCCATACCGAAGATCCGCATGGGCTGGGCAAGAAGCTGCGCCATTACGGATCGCTGTTCATCGGCACGAATTCCAGCGTCGTTTATTCGGACAAGTGTTCCGGCACCAACCACACGCTGCCGACAATGGGCGCGGGCCGCTATACCGGCGGGCTGTGGGTTGGCACCTACATCAAGACCGTCACCCACCAATGGCTGACCGAAGAAGGTGTGCGTCAGGTCGCGCCACCCGCGGCACGCCAGGCGGCCTCGGAAACGCTTGAGGGGCATCGCCGTGCCGCCCAGTTGCGGCTGGACCGGATGCAGGTGCCGTCCTGATCGCGCCAAAGGCCTGACCGGAACGCCCCGCCTGGCCCCTGACGGGGGCGGGCGGGTCCTTGTTTCCCGCAGGGTTTCACTCAGGCAATGAAATCGGCTCGGCCTCGATCGCGGGCCGGGCGGTATGCGCACTGTGGCTCTCGATGGCCTGGGCGATGCGGCACAATGTGGCTTCGCCCTGAGGGCGGGCCACCAGCTGCGCGCCCAGAGGCAAGCCGTTGTCGGCAAAACCGCAAGGCACCGAAATCGCCGGGTGCCCGGACATGTTGAAGGGCAGGGTGCGCATCGCGGTCCAGACGGGGCCGTCGTCGAAATCGCTGAACTTCGGGGCAGGGGACAATGTCGTCGGCGTCAGGATCGCGGCATGAAGACCAAGATACCGGTCTATCTGGCGACGAAACCCTTGTGCCACGGCCCGGGCGCGGCGCAGATGTGCCCCGGTCAGCACGGCCCCCGTGATCAGGTTGCGCCGCGCGTCCACACCATAACGATCCCAGTTTTCGCGCAGGCGATCACGGTGCACCTCCCACGCCTCGGCTTGCAGGATGACGGTTCCGGCGGCTTCCAGCGGCGCATACGCGGGCAGGGTGATCAGTTCGATCCGCGCGCCCAGCATCGACAGCAGGGCGGCGGTGTCGTCCATCGCGGTGACGACAGCGGGATCGCAGGCGGGATCATCCGCGAACCAGTCCCGCGCGTAGGCGATGCGCAGGCCCGCAACCCCCGCCGTCAGATCGACCGTGGCGCGGCTTTCTGGGGCAAGCGCCTCCAGCACCAGCGCCGCGTCCTCGACACAGGCGGCCAGCGGGCCGATCACATCCAGACTGGGCGACAGGGGAAAGCAGCCCGCCACGGGCACAAGGCCATGGGTCGGCTTCAGCCCGACAATGCCGCAATAGGCCGCCGGGGCGCGAATGCTGCCGCCGGTATCGCTGCCCAGGGCCGCGCGAAACAACCCGCCAGCCACCGCCGCCGCCGACCCAGACGATGACCCCCCCGTGATATGGTCCGGGTTCCATGGGTTGCGCGCCGGTGGATTCGGCTGATCATAGGCGGGGCCGGTCAAGGCGTATTCATAGGTCGCCAGCTTGGCCATCGGTGTCAGCCCGGCGCGGCGCAGGGCGGTCACGGCGTCGGCCTCCCCACCAGCGGCGTCATGGGCATGACTGCCGCAGCGGGTCGGGAAGCCGTCGACATCGATGATATCCTTGATGCCGATGGGCAGGCCAGCCGACGTATCGGGCCCGCCCTGCGCCAGGCTGACCACCGCCCCCAGCCGCCCGTCGCGCCGGGCGATGCGGTCCTGCGTCGCGCGCCAGATATCCCCGATCTGCGCGGTGCCTGCCTCCAACCGCGCCCTCTGCGTCCGGTAAGGCAGGTCGACAAGATCACTCATCCGTTTCCTCCGGCAGGCGATTCGCCAGTTCCAACAGGCGTTCGGCCGCAGGCAGCGCGCCTTTCAGATCGGCTTCGGGCAGGTTCAGCCCGGCGACCTTCAGCAGGTCGGCAAAGTCTTCAGCGGTCATGTGCCCCTCCGGTTCCTCCTATATTGAATAGGTATTCAAAGCGTTTCGCGCAAGTTCTGTCTGCAGCAAAACCGGACAGTTCACCGCCCCGCCAGACTATTTTGCATAAGTATTCATTTTTTCGTTGATCGCGGCGCCATCCTGCGTCACCTTCGGATTGAATATGTATGCAAAGCGGCGACGCCGCAGGACGGACAGGACTTTCATGGCCACTCAGGATGACACCGCAGCACTGACGAAACCCGCAAAAGCGGCGCCCAAGCGCGATGACGCCCCCCACAACGGTCAGGTCATGAATGTCGAACGTGCCGATTTCACCGACCTGGTCCCCGAAGGCCGCGCGCCGGTGCAGGGCATGGATGGTTTCGACCCCTGTTACAGCGACATCGTCGATTACATCATCCGCTGCACTCACAAGATCTGGGATGAACGCGACGTCGGGCTGATCTATACCCACTACACCCACAACATCGTGCTCTACCTGCCGACCGGCACGATCTACAACCGCGAAGACGTCGTGCGCGATACCATCCAGCGCCTTGTCAGCCTGCCCGAACGGCGCGGCAATGCCACTCACGTCATCTGGAACGGTGACGACAAGGACGGCTTTTATACCTCGCACCTTGTGACCGGCTCCGGGCGCTATTCGCAGAACGGGCACTATGGTCCGGCGAACGGGCGCACCTTTGTCAGCCGCACGGTGGCCGACTGCATGATCCACCGCAACAAGATCTATCGCGAATGGGTCGTGTCGGACCAGATGGCGATCATCCAGCAACTGGGTCTCGACCCGCAGGCCTATGCGGAAAAGGTCGCCCGCTCGAAATTGTCGCAGGGTCTGACGCAGCTCGACATCGGGGAAACCGGTCTGATGCTGGGCCAGTACCCGCCTGCCGAAAAGGCCGACCTGTCGATCGCCGGCACCGACCTGGAGCGTCAGACACTGTCCTGGCTGCATGAGGTGTTCAATCGCAAGATGTTCGGCAAGATCCGCGATGTCTACGCCCCCACCGTCATGTGGCACGGCCCCCTGATGAAGGAGCTTTACGGCATCGCGTCGGTCATGCACCAGACCATCGGCCTGATCGGTGCTTTCCCCGATGCGGTCTTTGCGCCGCAGCATATCTGCTCGACCCCCTGCAACGAGGGTGGCACCAAGGTCGCGGTCCGCTGGGTCATGGAGGGGCATCACCTCGGCTTTGGCGGGCTGGAGTCGTTGGGCGATCCGACGGGCAAACGGGTGCAGGTCATGGGGATGAGCCACTATCACTACAAGGACGGCAAGATCGTCGACGAATGGTGCGTCTACGACGAACTGGCCCTGCTGGTGCAGATCAAGCTTGCGCAGCTGGCCGATGCACCGGCGGTTTCGGACATTCAGCAGGCCTAGCCACGGCTGGTCGCGCCCGACCCGCGGGGAACACGCGGGCGGGCCTCACAACAAGGAGAGTACGGACATGAAGTTTCTGACGACAAGCGCGCTGGCGCTGGTTCTGGCCGCGGGCATGGCCCACGCGGGTTGCGGCATCGAAGGCGGCTCCGTCCGCATCCTTGCCAATGATTTCGATGCCCTCGGGCTGGTCATAGACGAGGCCGAGGGCTGCGCCGGGGATGGCGTCAGCGTCGAAGCCAACATGACGACCGAGCACAAGTCGCTGCAAGTGCCCGCCCTGACGGTGAACCCGGCGCAATATACCGTTGCGGTGGTGGCCAACAATTCGATCGTGCCCCTGCTGAACAAGGATCTTGTCCGCCCGCTCGACGATCTGGTGGCGAAATACGGCGAAACCCTGTCGCCGCGCCAGTTGATCAAGGTGGACGGCCAGACGATGGCAATCGCCTTTCTGGGCAACGGCCAGCACCTGTTCATGCGCGGCGACATCCTGCAACAGGCCGGGCTGGAACCGCCCAAAACCTGGGAACAGGTCCTCGCCGCGGCAAAGGTGATCCGCGAAAAGGGCATCATGGAATATCCGCTGGCGGCCTCCTACCAGGCAGGCTGGTATCTGGCGGCGGAATTCGTGAACATGTACCTCGGGATGGATGGCCATTTCTTTGAACCCGGCAGCGCCGAGCCATCGATTTCGGGCGAGGCCGGCGTCAGGACGCTGACCATGATGAAGGCCCTGACCGAGTACATGGAACCGGAATACATGACCTTTACCGCGGACGAGATGAAGGCGATGTACCTGGCCGGTGACGTGGCGATCATGAACCAGTGGGGCTCGATGGTGAACGGCCATATCGACCCCGAAGGTCCCGCCCCCGAGATCGGAGAAGCCACCATTCTTGCCCCGGCCCCCACGGTCGACGGCGGCACGATTCCGGCGGCGGCCCTGTGGTGGGACGGCTTTACCATCGCCAAGAACATCTCGGACGAGGACGCCGAGGCGTCGTTTATCGCCATGGTTCACGGCATCCGCCCCGAAGTCGCGCAGGAAAACCCCACAGCGGGCACCTGGCTGATGAAGGATTTCAACGCCCCCGATACCGCCAAGGGTGTGCTTGGCAATGCCGCCGCCGGTGCCAAGGCCTATCCCATGTCCCCCTACATGGGGCTGCTGCACACGGCCCTCGGCGCGGAACTGACCGATTTCATGCAGGGGTCTGAAAGCGCGGAACAGGCGCTGGCCGATGTCGAGGCTGCCTATCGCACCGCCGCGACCGAAGCAGGCTTCCTTCAGTAAATCTTACCGCGTCCCCGGCAGATCCGCCGGGGGCGCATTTCCCTGCAGGAGACGGGTATGCGCCACCGCGATTTCGCCAGCTTCATCTTTCCCTCCGCCCTGGCCATGCTGTTGTTCATCGCGCTGCCGATCGTGTCGGTGGCGGTGCAATCCCTGTTCGTCGAACACGACCAGGTGCTGATCAGCGTGGAAAGCTGTGGCCCCTTCGGCTGCCAGACCGAAACCAAGGTCGACCCCGCCGCCACGGCCGCGCTCAAGACCGCCCAACCCCTGGGCAAGTTCAACGGCCTGGGCACCTACCTGAACCGGGCGCACCTGGCCGTGTCCGAGATCGGCGAGATCCTGTCGAACAACGACGGGGTCGCGGATATCGTGGCGCAAATCTACAACCTGCCCTTCTACAAGGCGCTCAGCTTTACGCTGGTCTATACCTTCCTGGTGACGCCGCTCAGCATGGCCGTGGGTTTTGCCGTCGCGCTCGGGGTCAATACCATTCCGCGAATGTTCAAGGGGCCGGTGATCTTCCTGTCGCTACTGCCCTATATCGTCACCCCCCTGCTGGGGTCGCTGATCCTGTTCTGGATGATCAATTCGGACGGGGTGATCGGGGCCAGTCTGCAATGGATCTTCGCCGACCCCGAGCTCAGCCTCAAGGCGTCGCCCGTGCTGACCTGGGTCACGCTGATCGTCTATGGCACCTGGCACATGACGCCCTTTGCCTTTGTCGTCTTCTATGCCGGGCTGCAAACCCTGCCCAAGGACACGCTGGAAAGCGCCATGATCGACGGGGCCAATCGCTGGGAACGCATTCGCTACGTCGTGATGCCGCATCTGACACCACTGGCGACCTTTGTCGGGCTGGTGCTGCTGATGGACAATTTCCGCGTCTTTGAACCGATCATCGGTTTCAGCGCCGAGGCCAATGCAACCTCGCTGTCATGGTCGATCTACAACGATCTGAACGGGCAGGTCGATCAGCTGTTCGGTTCGGCTGCGGCCACGTCGATCCTGACGATGATCGGGGTCATCATCCTGTTGTCGCCGGTGCTGGTGCGCACCTGGCGCGAATTCAAGCGAAAGGCCCACTGATGGCGACGAAAATCGGATATTCCCGCCCGCTTGCCATCGCCACGACGCTGGTGCTCCTGCTCTGGCTGATCCTCGCGGCCTTTCCCTTTTTCTGGACCGTCTGGGGGTCGTTCAAGGTGCAGGCGGATTTCTTCTCGCGGGAGTCCTTCTGGAACGCGCTCACCGGTCCGGCCACCACACGCCAGACCGGCGGCGCCTTCACGCTGGACGGCTACCGCGGGGCCTGGATCGAGAGAGAGTTCTATCATTCGGTCTGGAACACGGTCATCGTCACCGTCTGCGTGACCTCGATCAGCCTGCTGTTCGGCACGCTTGGCGGCTATGCGCTGTCGCGCTCCAGCCGCAGCTATACCTTCTGGATCCTGATCGCCGCGCTGGTGTTTCGCGCCATGCCGCATATCACGCTGGTCGCCGGTTACCTGCTGCCGTTCTTCGAGATGAACATCTGGGGCCACCTGCCCACGGCCATCATCGTTCTGGTGGCGATCAACCAGCCCTTCACCATCTGGATGCTGCACAGCTTTTTCCAGTCGATCCCAAAGGATCTGGACGAAAGCGCGATGGTCGACGGCTGCACCCGGTTCCAGGCGTTTCGTCTGGCGATCATGCCGGTGATGTGGCCGGGGGTGATCACCACGGGCCTGTTCTCCTTCCTGCTGGCCTACAACGACTTTGCCGTCACGGCGATGCTGCTGAACCAGGACAATCAGACCATGGTGCCCAAGATCAGCTCCTTCCTCGGAACGGTGCAGACCGAGGGCACGATCATGTACGCGGTGGCCGCGACCGTTTCCGCCGCCGTGCCGCTGTTCATCCTCGTGATGTTCTTTCAACGCCAGATCGTCAGCGGCCTGACCGCCGGCGCCGTCAAGGGGTAAATCATGGCCGAAATCCAACTGAAAAACGTCTGCAAACGCTGGGGCAAGGTGGTCGGCGTCGATCGTTTCGACCTGCACATCGCGGACCAGGAATTCCTTGTGCTGCTCGGCCCCTCGGGCTGTGGAAAATCCACCACCATGCGGATGATCGCCGGGCTTGAGGATATCTCGGAGGGCGAGATCGTCATCGGTGGCCGCGTCGTCAACGATCTTGAACCGAAAGACCGCGACATCTCGATGGTGTTCCAGTCCTACGGTCTCTATCCCAACCTCTCGGTCTACGAAAACATCCGCTTTCCGCTGAAGGTGCGCAAGATCCCCAAGGCCGAACACCATGACCGCGTCATGAAGGCCGCCGAAATGGTCGACCTTCTGGAGCTGCTGGAGCGTCGCCCGGCCGAGCTTTCGGGCGGCCAGCGCCAGCGCGTCGCCCTCGGGCGCGCGATCGTGCGCGAACCCACGGTCTTCCTGATGGACGAACCCCTGTCGAACCTCGATGCCAAGCTGCGCGTCTCGACCCGGGCCGAGATCAAGAACCTGCAACACCGCCTGAAAACCACCACGATCTACGTCACCCATGACCAGGTCGAGGCGATGACCCTGGCCGACCGCGTCGTGGTGATGAACAAGGGCGTCGTGCAGCAGGTCGCCACCCCGACCGAGATCTACGACAACCCGGCCAATACCTTCGTCGCCAGCTTTATCGGATCGCCCGCGATGAACCTTGTCGAAGGGGTGATTGCCGATGGCGTTTTCCAGGCGGAAAACATCCACCTCGCGGGCCTGCCGCGTGGGTTCTCGGGGCCGGTCACGCTGGGCTTCCGTGCCGAGGATGTTACCCTGGTCGACGACGGCGGCGATATCGCCGCCCCGATTTTCGCCTTGGAATTGCTGGGTGAATCCAGCATGGCCGCGGTGCGGGTCGGGCGCGATCTGGTCAACCTCAGGGCGGGCAAATCATTCCGCGCGCAGATCGGCAGCACCATCCGCGCAACCATCCCGCCCCAGACCTGCCACCTGTTCGACGTGCAGACCGGCCAGAACCTGACCTACCGTTCTGCGCCCGAAGGGGTGGCAGACGCCGCCGATGTCAGTAAAGTCCCCCTTGGGTAATCATCGCAGGAAACGAACGTGAACGGCAGAACGATAACATCGGTGGACGTGGCCCGTAAGGCTGGGGTCAGCCAGTCCGCGGTCTCCCGGTACTTCACGCCGGGGGCGTCGGTGTCCAAGAAGATGGCCGAAAAGATCCGGGCCGCCACCGAAGAGCTGGGCTATCGGCCCAACGTGCTGGCGCGTGCGATGATCACCGGCAAAAGCCGCATCATCGGGCTGGTGGTTTATTACCTGGAAAACCAGTTCTATCCCGAGGCGGTGGAAAAGCTGTCCATCGCCTTGCAGGAAAACGGCTATCATGTGCTGTTGTTCATGGCCTCGGCCACTGTGGGCGATGTCGAACCCGTTGTGCAGGAACTGCTGGATTACCGCGTCGACGGCATCATCATGGTGTCGGTGTCGGTCTCGTCGACCCTGGCCGAGCGGTGCCGCGAACTGAACATCCCGGTCATGCTGTTCAACCGCGATCAACCGGGCGATTCCCTGCGCGCGGTGACATGCGAAAACCGCGATGGTGGGCGGCTGGCGGCGCAGATGCTGTTGCGCGGCAACCCCAAACGTATTGCGCACCTGGCCGGGTTCGAAGGCGCCTCGACCCAGATCGAGCGTGAAGAAGGCTTTCTTGAGACGTTGAAGCAGGCGGGACATACCCTGCATTCGCGCGCAAACGGCAATTACCACTATGAAGAGGCGGCCGAGGCCGCGCGCCAGCTGTTCGATGTGCCTGAACCGCCCGACGCCCTGTTCGTCGGGGATGATCACATGGCGCTGGCCGCGATGGATGTGATCCGCTCGGAATTCAAGCTGCGCGTGCCCGAAGACGTGGCCGTGGTCGGCTTTGACGATATTCCCCAGGCCAACTGGCCGTCTTTCAACCTCTCGACCGTGCGTCAGCCGCTGAACCAGATGGTCTCGGCCGCGACGCAGGAACTGATCGCCGCGATCGAAGATACCGCCCCGGTGCGCAAGTTGCGCATACCTCCGGTCGCCGTGACACGCGGAACCACCCGACCCTAGAGCCCGAGAGGGGCAGGCAACTGCCGCCCCTCCAAAGGACGCCGCCCGGCGTGATCGCACCCTCTTGCCGGGCAGGCCGCCCCCCTTGGCTGTCGCGCGTCCCCCCGGCGTCGCGCTGGCCCAGCCCCCGGTGTGCCTGCGGTATCCGGCCCTCTCTCCGCCATCATCCCGCCGCCCGTGGTCACGGCCCATGGTCGGCGCTCGTGTCGGGGCATCCCGCTGCCTCCCGATCCCGACGCCGCGCCCCTCTGCGGCTACGGCGGGGCAGGGTCATCGCCATTTTCGCCCTCGCCGGATCACCTCGCAACGGCGTCCTCCGCTGAGGATCCGTCAGTTTGCAAGCGTATGCAAAAAGATCTTGCAATGCGCCATCCCCGTCGCTACCACCATTGCATACGAGTGCAAAACCACGGGGAGGTGGTTCACCCTTGTCGTCACCCTCATCCTGTCGTCGTTCCGCCACGTCCCCCGCGCGGGGTTTGACCGGTGGTTACCTGTGGTCTTGCCGTGATGTCGCCTTGTGCCAACCGGCTCGCGAAAGGCCGGCTCACGAAAGGCAGGCTCACGAAAGGCAGGGTCGCGACAGGACTGGGCGATCCTGCGGCCTCTCTTCTGGCCTCTCTTCGCAGCGTGCCGCCCGTCGGTCGCGACCCCTCACCTGATTTCTGCGGCTGATGCCCGCCTCCGCAAAGGACACCTTCCATGACCATCGAATACCTCAAGCGCAGCAAATCCGAAGCGACCCGCAAGGAGGATGATTCCAGAACCCGCGCGGTTGTCGAGGCGACCCTGGCCGACATCGAGGCGCGCGGAGACGATGCCGTTCGTGCCTTGTCGGAAAAGTTCGACAATTACAGCCCGGACAGCTTTCGCCTGTCCGAAACGGACATCGAACATCTGCTGTCCCGGCTCAGCGCCCGCGAACTGGCCGACATCCGTTTTGCCCAGGATCAGGTGACGACCTTCGCCCGTGCGCAGCGCGCCTCCATGACGGATATCGAGGTCGAGACGTTGCCCGGTGTGATCCTGGGGCACAAGAACATTCCGGTGCAATCGGTCGGCTGCTACGTTCCGGGCGGCAAGTTCCCGATGGTCGCCTCGGCGCACATGTCGGTGGCCACCGCCGCAGTTGCGGGCGTACCCCGCATCGTTGCCTGCACTCCGCCCTTTCACGGCGAACCCAACCCTGCCGTCATCGCCGCGATGCACCTTGGCGGCGCGCATGAAATCAACGTGCTGGGCGGCATCCAGGCCATCGGCGCGATGGCGATCGGCACCGCTTCGATGGCCCCGGTGCACATGCTGGTCGGTCCCGGCAACGCCTTCGTCGCCGAAGCGAAACGCCAGCTGTTCGGCCGCGTCGGCATCGACCTGTTCGCCGGTCCCACCGAAACGATGGTCATCGCGGATGATACCGTCGACGCCGAACTCTGTGCCACCGATCTGCTCGGGCAGGCGGAACATGGCTACAACTCGCCCGCCGTCCTGCTGACCAATTCGCGCGCCCTGGCCACCGGGACGCTTGCCGAAATCGACCGCCTGCTCACCATCCTGCCGACCGCCGACACCGCGCGCAAAAGCTGGCAGGACTTTGGCGAGGTGATCCTCTGCGACACCTACGACGAAATGCTGGCCGTGGCCGATGACATCGCCTCGGAACACGTGCAGGTGATGACCGACCGCGACGATTGGTTCCTCGACAACATGACGTGCTACGGCGCGCTGTTCCTGGGCCCGCGCACCAACGTGGCCAACGGCGACAAGGTGATCGGCACGAACCACACCCTGCCCACCCGCAAGGCCGGGCGCTATACCGGCGGGCTCTGGGTCGGCAAGTTCCTCAAGACCCACAGCTACCAGCGCATCACCACCGATGCCGCCGCGGCCCGCATCGCCGCCTATGGCTCGCGTCTGTGCCTGCTCGAAGGTTTCGTCGGCCATGCCGAGCAATGCAATATCCGGATGCGCCGCCATGGCGGGGAAAACGTGCCCTACGGCGCCGCCGTTCCCCACCGCGAGGCCGCGGAATGACCCTGCCACGCACGCCCTCCTTTCGGCTGGATGGCCAGCGGGCGCTGGTCACAGGCGCCTCCTCGGGGATCGGGCTGGCCTGCGCTGTCGCCCTGGCCGATGCGGGGGCCGACGTCACCTGCCTGGCCCGCCGCGCCGCCCCGTTGCAGGACGCGGTGGACCAGATCCGCGCCGCGGGTGGCCGGGCAAGTGCGATGGCGGTCGACGTCACCGACCTGGATGCGCTGAAATCCACCTTTGCCACCCCCTACGACATCGTGGTCAACGCCGCCGGGCTGGCCCGCCATGGCCCGGCCACCGACACCACGCCAGCGGATTTCGACGCGGTGCTCGGGGTCAACCTGCGCGCCGCCTACTTCCTGTCGCAATATGCCGCGCGCGCCCTGATCGCGGCGGGGCGGCCCGGTACGATCATCCATGTTTCCTCGCAGATGGGGCATGTCGGCGGGCCGGACCGTGCCACCTACTGCGCCTCCAAACATGCGGTCGAGGGGATGGTAAAGGCGATGGCCCTCGAATGGGGGCCTGCCGGCATCCGCATCAATACGCTCTGCCCCACCTTCATCCGCACGCCGCTGACCGAGGCGACCTTTGCCGATGCCGACCGGCGCACCTGGATTGAGGACAAGATCGCGCTTGGCCGGGTCGGCCGGGTCGAGGATATCATGGGCGCTGTCGTCTATCTGGCCTCCGATGCGTCGGCGCTGGTCACCGGGTCGGCGCAGATGGTCGACGGCGGCTGGACGGCGGCATGACGACCGCGCCCGCCCCGCTCCCCCTGCTGCTGCTGGCGGGCATGATGTGCGACGCCCGCCTTTTCACACCGCAGATCGCCGCCTTTTCGGCCCGGCGCACTGTCCATGTGCCCTGGCTCGGGGGGGCCGAAACCATGGCCGCTCTGGCGGATCAGGTCCTGGCGCAGGCGCCGCCGCGCTTTGCGCTGGCCGGGCTGTCGATGGGGGGGATCCTCGCGATGGAAATGCTCGCCCGCGCACCCGACCGCATCGACCGGCTTGCCCTGCTCGACACCAATCCGCTGGCCGAACACCCGACCGTCCAGGCCGGACGCGCGGCCCAGATGGCGCGCGCCCGTGCGGGCGATCTCGAGGCGATGATGCAGGACACCTTCGTGCCGAACTATCTGGCCTCGGGTGCAGGGACAGGCCCGCTGGCGGACCTGTGCCGATCCATGGCGCGTGACCTCGGCGCGCAGGTCTTCTGCCGTCAATCGCTGGCGCTGCGGGATCGCGCCGACCGTCAGGATACGCTGCGCGGCCTGACCTGCCCGGCATTGGTGCTGTGTGGCCAGCAGGATCGTGTGTGTCCCGTGGCGCGCCACGAACTGATGCGCGACCTGATCCCCGGTGCCCGGCTGGAGGTCATCGCAGGCGCGGGCCATCTGCCCGTGCTGGAACGCCCCGAGACGACAAACGCGGCCCTGCGCCGCTGGCTGGAGGAGGCCCCATGAACGACACCCTGATGACCCTGCTGCGCAAGGTCGATACCCCCACCGTCTGCAACGCGATCGAGGTGGCACAGGGCCAACGCGGCTTTGACCGCTTTACCCGTGGCACCGTTCTGTCGAATGCGCCCGATGGCGGGGCCATGCTGGGCCGCGCGCGCACCGCCCGCATTGCCGCCCTGCGCCCCAGCCCCGATACCCCGCAGGATGTTCGCGCCCTGCGGATGGCCTATTACCGATACATGGCGCAATCCGACGGTCCCGCGGTCTGCGTCATTCAGGATATGGATGGCGATGCGGCCATCGGCGCCTACTGGGGCGAAATCAACACCACCGTGCACAAGGGGTTCGGCCTGGCCGGCGCGCTGACCAATGGCGTCATGCGCGATCTCGGCGACATGGCCGAGGGGTTTCCCGTCATCGCCGGATCGATCGGCCCCAGCCACGGCTTTGTCCATGTCACGGAAATAGATGTGCCCGTGACCGTGTTCGGCCTGACGGTGGCGCCGGGCGAATGGGTTCATGCGGATCGTCACGGGGCGGTGGTCATCCCCGACGACACGCTTCCCCTGCTCGAAGCCGCCATAGAAAAGATGCAGGCAACCGAACGCATCGTGCTGGACGCGGCGCGCGCACCGGGGTTCGATTTCGACAGCTTCGATGCTGCGTGGCAGGCGTTCGAGGCCGCGCGCACCTGACACCGCCGAACACTCGCGTCGCCTCTGTCGCGCCCTGACCGCGCTGCGGGGGTGCCGGGTGCAACCCGCCCTGTTGCCCGGCGCAGCGGGGCGCACGGCCCGGCCCCGCATCCTTGCGGCGCGCCCCTGACAGATACCCGTCGCGCCACGACGCAAAGGGCAGGGGGGCGACGCACTGCTCTCTCCGCCTGTGCTGTCCGTCCTGCGATTGGCCCGGCGGGATGGGGGGTGCGATGCTGGCCGCCACAGCGCCGCATCGCCCCCCCCGCCCGACACGCGCCCCCTGCCTGCGCGACATTCGCATCCCTATGCCAAGACCCGGCAGGCCAGGGCGTTTGTCGCGCCCCGTCCTTGCCCATGCCTGCGCCTGCCTGCCCCCCGGTTATGCCAGGGTGGCTGCGGCGGGCGGGGTGTCGAAAGGCGTCTGGCGGCGCGCGAAAGCCGGGCAAATGAAACCGTTCGGAAACCGTTTCGATACCGTTCAAATACCGACGTGCGAATCCAGCGATTTCAATGACTTGGCGGGGGTTGTCCCAGGGATACCGACAGTCCCGCTCAGCGCGGCCCGGCCACCGCCTCCTGCAACCCCAGAAACGCCCGCATCCGCGCCGCCTGGTGGGCCGCCATATCGGTACCCGTCACCACGCGAAGACCGCCGGCCCGCGCCGCCGCGATCAGCGCGGTTTCCGCCGGGTCCGTCAGCGCATCCGCCACGCAGGTCGCCCCGTCTGTCAGCGCTGCGGGAAAGGCCGGGGGCGCTTCGCCGGGACTGCCCGCAGGCGAAGCATTTATCACGATATCAGCCACTTGCGGGATACCCACGTGCAGCTCGGTCTGACCTACGACAGAAAGGCGTGCGATCAGGTCAGCCGCGCGGGCCGGAGCCATATCGGTGATGTGCAGCACCTTTGCCCCGCGCCGGATCGCCTGGATGGCGATGGCGCCGCCCGCCGCGCCGGCCCCGCAGATGGCGATTTGCGCCCCGGAAACGACGGTACCCGTGGCCTCGATGGCATCCATCATGCCAAATCCGTCGAACATTTCCCCGACCAGCATGCCATCGGCGTCGCGGCGGATCGTGTTCACGACCCCTAGGATACGCGCGTCCGGCTCCACCCTGTCACACGCCCCCGCCAGCGCCGCCTTATGCGGGATCGTCGTCAGGAAACCCGGCACGTTCCGCGCCATCCGAACCCAGTCGACAAAGGCCCCAAGCCCTTGGGAAGGAAGGTCAATCGGCACGCACACCGCATCGGTGCCGGCGTCCGAAAACACCGCGTTCCACAGGCGCGGCGTCGCGACCTGGGCCACCGGATCCCCCAGGATCGGGATCACGCGGGTTGCTGTAAGGTCGGTCTTCATCTGCAATGTCCTTGACGAGTCATTTGGATTATTATTAAGAATATTACACGTTTTTTCAATCGGGTCATGAAAGGGAGGTCATGAGGCGATGTTCAGCCGCAAATCTCATGCCACGGATCGTGCCTCCGACACAGTGGTCTCCGTACTGGCCTGCGCGCTGCGGCGCGATATTTCCTTTGGGGATCTGCCGCCCGATGCCAAGCTCAAGATCGAGGCTCTGCGCGCGCGCTATGGCGGTTCCAACCATTCCGTCCGCGAGGCGCTGACCCTGCTGGCCGCCGAAGGGCTGGTCGAGGCGACGGCGCAGCGTGGGTTTCGCGTGGCCTCCGCGACCGAGGCCGATCTGCGCGACATCATCCGCTTGCGCGCAGAACTTGAACCGATGGGTCTGCGCTGGTCGATGCACCATGCCGACGTTGCGTGGGAGGGGCGCGTGATCGCCGCACAACACGCCGCCGCCCGTGCCACGGATCAGCTGCTCGGCGATCCCGACGGTGCCGTGCTTGTCTGGGACGAGGCCGGACGCACGTTGCACAATGTCCTTTGCAGCGCCAGCGGCTCGCCCCGGATGATCCGCATGCTCGGTCAGCTTTACGACCAGTCGCGCCGGTTCCGGCTGGCTGCGCTGCGCGAAGGCAGCTGCGACCCCAAGGCGGTGCTTGCCCATCAGTCCGATATGGTCGAGGCAATCCTCGATCACGACACCGAAGGGGCTGTCCGCGCCCTTCTTTCAGACATTCGACACGATCTTGGTGGGCAGGACCTGTAAGGACTGATGCCCACCGACTACCGACCCCGGGGAGGGGTCTGCTCTAGGGAGGATACCAAATGAGCACATTCACACGTCGCGCCACCCTCAGCCTGCTGGGGGCCACGCTGGCCACTCCGTATCTTGTCCGTTCCGCGCGTGCCGGCACGGCGATCAACGTCGGTGCGATGCGCCTGGCCAGCCACGCGCCGACCTACATCGCGTTCGAGCGGGGCTATTTCACCGAGGCCGGTCTGGACGTGAACTTCGACTATTTCGAAGCCGCGCAGCCGATGGCGGTGGCGATTGCCTCGGGCGATACCGGCTATGCCATGACGGCGATTTCCGGCGGGCTGATCTCGCTCGCCGAAAAGGGTGTTGCCAAGGTCATCGGCGGTGCGCTGGCCGAGGAAAAAGGCATCTCGGGCCAGAAAATCCTGGCCTCCAAAGCCGCCTATGATGCCGGCCTGACCGATCCGTCCAAGCTGGATGGCAAGACCTTCGGCATGACGCAGGCGGGCTCGTCCTTTCACTACATGGGCTCGAAAATCGCGGCGGCCGAGGGTGTCGAGGTTCACTTCAAGCCCCTGCAAAAAACCGGCGCGGTGATCGGGGCCATCAAGTCGGGCCAGATCGACGCCTGGTCCATCGTGCCGAACATCGCCGCAACGCTGGCGGACGCCGGTGCGGTCAAGATCATTGGCGAAGTTGCAGACTACATTCCGAACTACCAGGTCACGACCGTCTTCACCTCGACCCGGAACGCCGAACAGGAAGATGCCCAGACCAAGGCATTTCTTCAGGCGCTGGCGCGTGGTGCGGCAGATTACAACGCCGCGCTGGTTGATCAGACAACCGATGCTGCGGACAAGGACGCGATCGTCAAGCTGGTTGCATCCTACGTCTATCCCGACCGGCCGATCGAAGACGCCAGCGCGTCGATCCTGTCGGGGGCGATGCGCATCAACAGTGGCATGGCGCTGAACAAGGCCTCGGTCGTGGATCAGCTCGAGTGGTTCAAATCGGGTGGCCTGGTCAAGGACGGCATCACCTATGAAACGCTGGTCGATGATCACTACGTCGACGTGCTTTCCTGATCCCCAGCGACCCTGCGCCGTGACCGGCGCGGGGTCCGTACCTACAGGACTTACCAATGGAACTCAGACTCGAAGGCGTTTCGCATCGCTACGGCGATGTCGAGGTCATCCGCGATATCAACCTGTCGATCCCGAAAGGGCGCATCGTCTGCATCGTTGGCCCCTCCGGGTGCGGAAAATCCACGTTGCTGCGCTTTCTGGGTGGGCTGGAGCGGCCCACCGGCGGCCAGGTGACACAGGTCGGGTCTCCGCCAGAGGACAGCATCAATCCTCTGACCTACGTGTTTCAGGATTTCGCCCTGTTGCCCTGGCGCACGGTCGAGGGGAACATCTCGTTCATCCTGGCGGATCATGGGGTGCGTGGTGCCCGTGCCGAGGCGATCATTTCGGACGTCCTGGCGCGCACCAAGTTGTCTGATTTCCGCAAGGCCCTGCCGAAACAATTGTCGGGCGGCATGAAACAGCGGGTGGCCATCGCCCGTGCGCTGGCGGTCAATCCCGCAGTGCTGCTGATGGATGAACCGCTTTCGGCGCTGGACAGCCAGACTCGCGAATTGCTGATGGACGACCTTGTCACCCTCTGGACCCGTCAGCCCTTTACCGCGGTCTATGTCACCCACAACCTCGCCGAAGCCGTGCGGCTGGGGCACCGCATTGTCGTGCTGTCGCGCCGCCCCGGCCAGATCCGCGAAGTGGTCGAGATCGACACCCCGCTGGAGAGCCGCACGTTGGGCGACCCGGCGCTGGACCGGATGCAGAAACACCTCTGGACGCTGATGCGCGCCGAGGCCGAAGCCGCAGATATGGAGCTGGTCAATGACTGATATTTCCGCCGTGTCTTCGGGCGCGCCCTCTGCCCCATTACCCGCTAATGCGCAGGCCAGCCCGGTCCATTTCAGAGGCGGTGGTTTCCGCCCTAAATCGCCGCGCGGCATCGGCCTGCTCGTCTTTGTCGTATTGATCGCCTTTCTCGAATGGGGCACGCGGGCCGGGTTCATCTCTGCGCTGACGGTGCCGCGCCCGACGGATGTCTTTGCCACGCTGGTCGATTTCGCCCAATCCGGCGGCTTGTGGAAGAACCTGCATCCGTCACTGATGCGGCTGCTTGTCGGCGGATCGCTGGGGGCCCTGGCGGGGATCGGTGTCGGCGTGATGATCGGTCTTTTCTCGGTCGCGCGCGCCGGGTTGGTGCCCCTGGTCGCGGCGTTGTTCCCAATCCCCAAGATCGCGCTGCTGCCGTTGTTCGTGATCTGGTTCGGCATCGACGAGTCGTCGAAATACGCCCTGATCGCCTTTGGCACTTTCACCCCCACGGTTGTCGCCACCTATGGCGCGGTCGACAACGTCGACCGGTCGCTGATCCGCATGGGGCAAAGTTTTGGTCTGAAATGGTCAACCATCGTTCTGCGCATCGTGCTGCCCGGCGCCATGCCGGGCATCCTGTCGGGGCTGCGCGTCAGCCTGGCCATTGCCATCATCCTGCTGGTCGCCGCCGAAATGCTGGGCGCGGAATACGGGATCGGTGCCTACATCCTGCAAGCCGGTTCGCTCTATGACCTGGAACGCCTGTTCGCGGGCGTGACCATCCTGTCGCTGCTGGGGGTCATACTGTCCGCCCTTGTCGGGCTGATTGAAAAACGTCTGCTGGGGTGGCGCGCATGAGCCGCAAGATCGAAAGCGAATATGATGTCATCGTCGCCGGTGGCGGGGCAGGTGGCATCGGCGCGGCCCTTGGTGCGGCACGTGCAGGGGCCAAGGTCTGCCTGGTTGAAAAGTACGGCTTTCTCGGTGGGGCGGCAACGACGTCGCAGGTGCTGGCGTATTGCGGGTTCTTTCAACAGGGCGCTGAGCCGGTCGAGGCGGTCGGCGGTGCAGGCGCGCTTGTCCTGGATGCGATGCGCGCCATCGGTATGGACGGGCGCGCGCATTGTTCCGAAACCACGGGCAACTGGATCATCCTGCTGAACCCCGAGGGGCTGAAGCTGGCGCTGGACCGGGTGCTGGCTGATCACGGTGTCGATGTTCTGCTGCATTCGCGGGTGGCCGCCGCGACGCGGACGGCGCAACGCATTGAATCCGTGACCGTTGCCGGAATGGAGGGCCGGCGGCGCATCGCCGCCGAGGGTTTCGTTGATGCCACGGGCGATGCGAACCTCTCGCTCGTCTCCGGGGTGCAGATGCGCGAAGGTGACGACAAGGGCCACCTTCAGGCGGTTTCGGCCCCGATCCGCGTCGGTGGGCTGGACCCGTCCATCCCGATAGAGCGCGAGGCCGTGAAGGCCGCCATTCGTGCATACAACAAGACAGGCCGCTATCCGGTCACCCGCACCGACGGGGGTATCTACACGCTGGTTCCGGGGTCGGGCGAGCTTTGGTGGATGGTGATCGACCTGCCGCTGCCCGATCTCGGGTCGGCCAGCTTTACCCGAGCCGAGCAGTTGGCCCGTGCCATGGCGCATGATTACGTCGAGATGCTGCGCACCCATGTGCCCGGGTGCGCCAACTGCTATCTGGCGCAGACCGGCCCGCAGATTGGTGTCCGTGAGAGCCGCCACCCCGCCGCCCGGTACGAGATGACGGCCCAGGATCTGGCCAGCGGCCGCCAACGCCCGGACAGTGTCGCGCGTGCCGCCTGGCCTGCCGAGCTGCACGGCGAAGCGGGAAAACCGGTCTATTACTCGGTCGGCGGCCCGGGCTATGCGTCGATCCCGCTGGACAGCCTGCGGGTGCGGGGCCTTGAAAACCTGCTGTTGGCGGGTCGTGTGATCGGGGCTGATCCCGTGGCCTATGGTTCGGTTCGGGTGATGGGCACGGCCTTTGCGACAGGCGAGGCCGCGGGTATTGCCGCAGCCGCGCCCGATATGGCCACCGGCGAAGAGGTGGCCGAGACGGTGCGTCGCCTCGGCGGCCTGACCTGAGCCTTTCAGCCGCCGCTTGACGGGCGGGTCACCAGCGCGGGCGGCGGGGCATGTACCACCTCGTCCGCGCCGGCGGTCCCTGCGACCACGCGGAGCAACAGCGAAATCGCCTGTCCCGCCACCACGTCCAGATGCAGGTCAACGGCAGTCAGGGCGGGCACCTCGCTGCGGGCGCGCAGGCCGTCGTAGCGGGTGACGACACGAACATCGCCGGGCACGCTGCGACCCAGATCGCGCAATCCCTGCATGACGCCTGTCGCCAGCGCATCGACGGGCACCAGCACGCCGTCAATGCCGGGGTTTTCGTGCAGTGCCTGGCATATGGCATCACGTGCACCGCCCTCTCCGCGATGTTCGGGGACGCGGATCACCTGGGGGCGCATGCCCTGCTGCGTCGCGTGGGCACGGTAGGCCTGTTCCGTGACCGCGTAGCTTGCCCGGTCAGAGGCGCCGATGATCAATGGAAAGCAACGTGCGCCGCTGTCATGCAGATGGCGGATCAGAAGTTCGGTGGTGGCGCCATAGTTCAGATCGACATGCGCCATGGTGCTGTCCGGCGGTGTGCCGATGGCAACCACAGGGGTAGAGCGCCTGCGCAGCAGATCCAGGAAGGGATCGTCGCGCGCCGGTTCGATCAGCAGCGCGCCGTCAAAGGGGATGTTGCGCAACGTGGCCTCCGGGTCGGGCAGGGGCGGAACCAGCACGAGGGCCATGTTGTGTTCGATTGCGGCAATGGCGGCCGAGGCGGCGATCTCCATCATGAACCCCAGGCGCGACGTGCCTGCCGACACGGCTGAGGGCATAGACGACAGAACCGCGATCGAGTTGACGCGCCCGGTGCGGACGCTGCGTGCGGACAGGTTGGGCACATAGTTCAGTTGCGCGATCGCGGCATCGATTCGCGCGCGGGTATGTTCATCGACGCGCCGCGCACCGGTCATCGCATTCGAGACCGTGCCGGGTGACACCCCGGCCTGCCGCGCCACGTCGCTGATGGTTGCGCGCCTGCCAGAGGCGGCCTTGTCGGAGGTATTCATCGGTGTCCTGCCCAGTATTCACACGTCGGGGCTGATTTTCCGGCGCATTGTTGTGCGATTCAAAAACTTTGCCGCTTTTGTGCATTAAATCGTTTTAACGGCAGCGGAGCAAGCGTATCACTCCATTAAATCGATTTAATAGCGAGTGACAGCATGACAACCAATCAACGCATCCCGACCACCCCCGACCAGGTTACCCTGCGCAGGCGCGGCACCGGTGTCACGGCGCATGATCCGCTTCGCAGCGCCGGTGGCTATACCTTGTTTGCAGGTCAGACGGCAGAGGGCCGGGTCGACCTGATCGACTGCGACGGCAAGACTGCGCATCGCTGGCAAATGCCGGTACGGGCGGGGCGCGACGCGGTGATCCTGCCGAATGGCAACCTTGGGTATAACGGCAGCCATGCGACCTCTGCCGCGCTCTATCCCGCCTGGGATCTGTGGCATGGCGGCGATTTCTACGAGGCGACGCCGCAGGGCGACATCGTCTGGCGTCACGAGGACATCTTTCACCACCATGACGCGCAATGGCTGGCCAGCGGCAACCTGCTCTATACCGTCGCCGCCCCTCTGCCGGCGGACAAGGCGGCGCGCGTCTGTGGCGGTGACCCTCGCAAGGATGGTGCGGATGGCGTGATCCAGTCCGACATCGTGCGCGAGGTGAACCGCAAGGGCGAAACCGTGTGGGAGTGGCGCATCTGGGATCACCTCGATCCCGCCGATTTTCCCATTCACACGATTTTCGACCGTCGGCACTGGCCGATGATCAACGGCCTGGCCGAAACCCGCGACGGGCTGATCCTGATGAGCCTGCGCACGACCTCGGGCGTCATCGCGGTGGATCGCACCACCGGCAAGGTGGTCTGGCATGTCGGTGCGGACGCGGTGGCGCAGCAGCATACCCCGGTGGAAATGGAGAGCGGCGCCATCCTGGTGTTCGACAACGGCAATCTGCGCGATGGCTCGACCTCGCCGTTTTCGCGCGCGCTGGAGTTCGATCCCAAGACCGGCGAAACCGTCTGGGCCTATCAGGATACCTCGTTGCCGATGGCGTTCTTCTCGCCCTACATGGGCAGCTGTCAGCGGTTGTGGAACGGAAATACCTTCATCTGCGAAAGCGCCTTTGGCAGGCTGTTCGAGGTGACGCCGGACGGCGCCGTCGTCTGGGAATACGTGATCCCGGATTTCGCGGCCTACCCGGCCCCCCTGAACACGTTTATCGGCGGCAGTCATAACAGTTGCTTTCGTGCACATCGCTATCGGGGGGAGGCTATCGCATGGCTGTGACCGAACCCTCGACCCAGCGTTCGGTCGTCGCCAGGTCGTTTCAGGCCGGGTTGAACGCGGGGGGAAGCGCGGCCAGGTCGCTGCTTTCGTTCGCCTTCATACTGGCATTATGGGCGGGCGTCGGCGCCGCGCAGATGGTCCCGGAGGCGATCTTTCCCGCCCCCTGGTCCGTCCTGTCCGCTGGGATCGAGCTGGCGCAGAACGGCACCCTGGCCAAGGACCTGTCGGTCTCGCTCAGCAGGGCGGCGATCGGGTTTGCCATCGGCGCCAGCCTGGGCATCGTCGTCGGGTTGCTGACGGGGCGGATTGCGGTCGTACGCATGTTGATCGGGCCCTTTCTGAACCTGCTGCGCCCGATCCCGGCGATCGCGCTGGTGCCCGTGGCCATCGTCTGGTTCGGGATCGGCGAGGGGTCGAAGTACTTCGTGATCTCCTACACCGTCTTCCTTGCCGTCTGGTTCAACACCCATGCGGGCATGGAATATGTGCCCGACATATACCTGCGCGCCGCCCGCTCTCTCGGCGTGTCACGCCTGCGCGAATTCATGTCGGTCATCGTGCCGGCCGCCGCGCCCTACATCTTTGCCGGGCTGCGTCTGGGCGTCGCGCTGGCCTTCCTCAGCCTGGTGGCGGCCGAGCTTTCGGGCGCGTCCTCGGGCATCGGGTATCGCCTGCAGGAGGCGCGCCAGTACATCCGAACCGACCGCATGTTCGCGCTTTTGATCATCCTCGGGCTGCTGGGGGCGGGGGTCGATCTGATCGTTCATCGCATTGGCCAAAAGCTGGTTCATTGGCAACAGGGGTAGGAAAAATGGAGACGAAACAAGGACATGTCCACGTCGATAACGTCGAAATCCGTTTCCAGGGGCGCGACGGGCCGGTCACGGCACTGGCCCCCACGACACTGGAGCTGGCGCCGCAGACCTTTACCGCGCTGATCGGGCCCTCGGGCTGTGGTAAGTCGACCCTGATGAATGCCATCGGCGGGTTTGTCACGCCAAGTTCGGGGCGGATCACGCTGGACGGCGCCGTCATCGACAAGCCCTCCGAACAGGTCGGGGTGATCTTTCAGCAATACGCCCTGTTTCCCTGGTTCAGCGCGCTGGACAACGTGCGCTTCGGGTTGAAACGGTTCGGGCTGAGCAAGCGGGAGGAGGTGGATCGCGCCCGCGCCGCGCTGGACGAGGTTGGCCTGAGCGCCCATGCAGACAAGTTTCCGCAGGCGCTGTCGGGGGGCATGAAACAGCGTGTGGCGATTGCCCGTACGTTCGCCTTCGGTCCCAAGGTCCTGCTGATGGACGAACCCTTCGGGGCGCTGGATGCGCAGACGCGGCTGGTGATGCACGACCTGCTGATGCGGGTCTGGCAAAAGCACAAGGCCACGGTTCTGTTCGTCACCCATGACGTCGACGAGGCGCTGCTGCTGGCCGACGACGTGCATGTCATGTCATCGGCCCCCGGCCGGCTGATCCGGCATTACGCGTTGGCCCAACCCCGACCCCGCGCCCTGAACCGAGCGGGTTCGGACCTGCTCGATATTCGCGAAGACATCCTTGGCCTGCTGCGCCCAGCAGATGCCACGGCCCTATAAAAACCACCAACAGGAGAGAATAACATGAATATTTTCCGTACTTTGACGGCTGCCGTCGCGGTCGTCACCCTGCCGGTTCTGGCGCAGGCAGAGCCGTTGACCTTTGCCTGGACACCCAATCCGCAGACACCGCAGGTCGATATCGCCCTGGCCAAAGGGTATTTCGAGGAGGCCGGGGTCGAGGTTGAAATGGTATCGTTTCCCTCGGGTCGCGAAGGGTTCGAGGCGCTGCTGGGCGGTCAGGTCGACGTGGCCTTCATGGCCGAGTTTCCGGCGGCCACCGGCGCGGTGACGGGACAGGATTTTGCCATCGTGGCGGACCTTGCCCGCTATACCGGATCGCGCATCATCGGCTCGGCCAAGGCGGGTGATTTCGCCAGCCCCGCCGACCTTGCGGGCAAGCGGATCGGCACGACCCTTGGAACCAACGTCAACTATTTCCTGTCCGAAGTGCTGAAAAGCGCCGGTGTCGAAGCCGAGATCGTCAATGCCTCGCCCGTTGATCTGGTGTCGGCGCTGTCGCGCGGTGACGTGGATGCCATCGTGCCGTTTCCGACATTCTATGCCGCCGCGGAAACGGCCCTTGGCGCGGACTATCGCGAACTGCGCGCGCCCGGCTATCAGCCGCATTTCGTGCTGGCGGCGACGCCCGAGATGACGGGCGAAAAATCCAGCACTCTCAAGGCGTTCCTTGGGGCGCTGGCGAAGGCGGATGCCGATGTGAATGCCGCCCCCGAGGCGGCGATGAACGCGGTCTCAGCCTCGATGCAGGGGGCCATGAGCCCCGAGGCTCTGGCGGTGATGTGGCAGGACGTGGACCTTGGGCTTGAGCTGTCGCCGGGCCTGGTGACATTGCTGGCCTCCGAGGGGGCGTGGATCGTCGCGCAGGGCGTCGTCAACGCAGATGCACCGAGCGAGGCAACCATCATGGAACATGTCGATGCGACGGCGCTGAAAGCCGTGGCCCCCGATGCGGTGACGCTGGCCGACTGACGCGGACCACCGCCGCCGGGTTAACCTGAGACCCCGCGCCACAGCCCGGCGCGGGGTGTTTTCACGTATCGGCAGGGCGCAGATGCAGGACATGGTGCAAGGCCTGGGGGCAGGGCATGTCGGTATCTGCGGGCTAAGTTACTGATATCCCTGAATTCGCACGTCGGTATTTGAACGGTATCCGAGCGGTAACTGAACGGTGCGCCGGCGAAGATCGCGCGGCGCCGGGCTGTAGGGGGGGACTATCTTCTAGACAGAGAGGTAATGACGGTGCGCGGAGCAGAAGCCACTGAACACTAAAGGAAAATTGAGGATTTTTGGGGCCATAGTCATCGGACAAGAATGAAAGATGGTCGTCGAAAGTGCGTCGGAAGGTAGCACTTCCAGAGCAAAGTCTTTCGCTTTCCGGTCACAAAGGGACCATTGTCTAACAAACTGATAACAATTGAATATTTAAGACAGTTCTCTGTCGATACTATGCTGATCCTGCTGAAAGAAGGGGCCAGTAATTGGCGCGAACTGGAACGATGCATTCCAGTTCAAAAAGTGGGCCAAAGAGACTTTCAAGGCATTGAAAATAAACGATTATATTGGATGCCTTGCAAGATCATTTCTTGTGCTGAACTGGAATGCAACGAAGTGAGTTTCGGAAGTCGGTTCCGAAACTCTCTGAACTCCATAATTTCAACATAAGTAACTGATAAAAAATGGTAAAACTGGATGAGGCTGTTGATTTTCGTTTGGTGAGTTTCGGAAGTCAACTTTGCGGCCGATTACCTGAAATGCGCCCTAACACGCATGCCATTTCTACTTGGGGCTCAGATATCGCCAGGTGAAGGCAAAGATGCCGATCCTGGCCCCATACCGCTAGCCGCGCACAAACGCTCTGTTGCGAGCTGCTCGACAGGTGTCATGGCCAAACCTCCGGAAAGAGCGAATACGGTCAGACCGTCTATGTTGTCTCCCACAACGCCCATGAAGGCGCGCTCGGGGCCGTAGGTTCCAGGAAACTCCAATCCAGAAACAAAGCCGCACACCTCAACGATGCCGTCTTTAGTTATCGAAGCAGCCACCCCTGAGACCCGAGCGCGAGAAGGAACAAGCGTTTCACTCGCTACACGCCTTTGGACTACTGCCATTTGACCGATGTTCAAATTGTAGGGCTTGTTATCCGTGGCTACTGCAGAAGTCGTTGGTCCTGCGCAGCCAGTTGTAGCAGCAAAGAGCATGAAGATGACGATGTTGCGCATAGTATTTATGGCACCCTGCAAAAATATACGACCCGACCGACGACCCTCAGCTGGCTGATCATGTCTCTCCCGATCGTCTCTGGTGGATAGGCGTTGTTGTCGGAAATTAGGTCGACCAGTCCATCGAGCCGCCGCCGAATTCGCTTCACCAGAAGATCATCGCCCAGGCTGATCACCATAATATGGCCATTCCTGACTTCGGTTTGGCTGTGGTCAACGGTGAGCAGAGATCCGTCAGGAATGCTCGGATGCATGGAGTCTCCTGACGCACGGATGACAGAGCATTGGTCGGGGTTCGCACCCAATCCATCTAGAAAATTCCGCGTGAAGGCGATCACGCTATCAGAGTATTCGGACGGAGCCGTCTTGCCTGGCCCGGCCGATGCGGAAACTTCTGAGTAGAACGGGAGCGCCACAAAGCTCTCACTGCTGGCCTCATCCTCCGAAACCTCAGCGACCTCAATCCCGTCACTGACGGGCTGAATGATGTGTGCACCCGAAGTTTGATCCTGGGAAAAGCCCTGTTCACCTAAAACTTGGAAGGTCCCATCAGCGGACTCTCGCGTCTGATTATTTGTGGCGTTTCTGATCTGTATGGGGCGCCTGTGTGGTGGCTGACCATCACCGGTTACAAGCCAACTAAAGTCGACATCAGCGGCTTTTGCCAGTAGCCGCAACGCCTCTGCTGGCACCTTCACAGTACCAGAGATCCACTTATTTAGCTGCTCCGGTGAGATACCTGACGCTGCGGCAGCATCCGATTTTTTCCCTATCTTATCAACGCAGTAAGCAATTCTTGCTCCTAGGTTCTTCCGGAAAATTAGCGTTTCGCGATTGGATGTATCGGCCAAGCCTCACCTGATGACGACTTTAATCTTGAAAGTGTCGATTAAAATCTGTATCCCTTACTTAGGCCCCGACAAATATCGGCGCTGTTTCACAAACCGTCCCAAAAGAAGCGGGTGTCCAACCACCCGCTCCAGCTTCGGAGAGACCCCAATGACACCCCACGACCCCACGAAGACCCCCGCCCTGGACTGGGAAGGCATCAAGGCCGAACTGCATCGCCGGGGCATGACCTTCGGCGAGCTTTCGACCCGTTCCGGCCTGACACGCACTGCGTGCGGCAAGGTCAAAAGCTCGACCAGCTATCCCGCCCAGAAGGCTCTTGCCGAATTCATCGGATACAAGCCGGAAGATCTCTGGCCGAGTCGCTACCCCAAAGGTGGCCCTCGCATCCTCGATACCAAGAAATATCCCCCGGTGGACAGGCAAAAATCCACCACGGCCGCTGACAAGGGTGCGGCGGCATGACCCCGATCTCGTCCAGCGAGGCCACTGTTCTTGACAGAACAGCCGAAGGCTTCCGGGCTTCTGCCATCGATATCGGTGAGGCTATCGCCTGCCTCACTGGTGGTGTGCGGCCCCAGCCCAGCGATCTTTCCCGACTGTGCGGCTCCATGCGTGCCGTCCAGACCTTTCTGAAGTTCGAGGCAGACGATGCTCAGGCTTCGGAAGACTGGGGGCGCATGATTGTGGCTGAAGGGCTGGAGGGACTAGTCTTTCCAGTCTCGGCCCCCGTCGCGCTCGGGCCATTCTTCGAAGGCTTGCACCCTGAGGAAACCAGCAATTGCGCCACCCGGCCGAGCGCGATGAAGCCAGGTTGGTGGCTCCTCCCCGGGGTCGCAATAGGCCTCGTGATCTGGACCCTCCTTTTCCACTGGATTGGGGTTCTGTGAGGCCCGGTCCTCTCGGCCGCTCCAGACGAACGACTTGTCGCCGCGCCAGAGAGTGCGGTGGCAGAGGGATAACCTTCAATAAAACAGGCCAAATATGACGAAACCCATGGTCCTTGATGTCTCGATAGACCTGATCGACGTGCCCGATGATCGCGCGCGGCACTACGATGATCAGAGCGCACGAGCACTTGCCAATGTCCTGAATGTTCAGGGCCTTTTCCATCCCATCCGTGTTCGCCAGATCGGGGATCGCTATCGTCTGATCACTGGCTTGCTTCGCTTGCGCGCCTTTCAGATCAACGGTGCCCAGAGCATCCCGGCCAGCCTCTCCGATGCGGATACAGATGACGCAGAACGCCTTGAAGAGGTCATGGAGAACCTCGCGCGCAACGACCTTATCGCGCTTGATCGCTGCCATCACCTCTATGAGCTCAAGCACGCATATGAGCGGCTGCACCCAGAGACCAAAGCAGGTGTCGCGGGTGCCAAGGCGAAGCATGGTTCTGCAAACGAAATCTTTTCGTTTGCACAGGTCACCGCCGAGCATATTGGGCTTTCGCAGCGGTCCATTCAGGTCGCGGTCAAGATCTGGACGGATCTGACAGCTGCATCGCGGGCTCGCCTGGCCGGTACTCCCACGGCGAGAAAACAAACCGAACTGAAGGCCTTGGCCGAACTGCCACCCGCAAGGCAGGAGCAGGTTCTCGACCTGATCCTCGACGAGGATAGTGCGGCTGGGAATGTCGCCGGGGCGCTTGAGGTGCTGGATCAAAAGCCGGACAACTCTCGCCTCGAAAAAGTGCTTGCGGCGGTCAGTAACGGACTGAAGAGCCTGCCTGAAGACAGCTTCGACCGTCTCATTCATGAAAACGAAGATCGTGTGATGGCCTCCCTCAAACGGAGAGGCCGCATCTGATGTCCCGGTATCGCGACCCTTTGACCAAGGATCTGTTTGACTGGCAGCCCCCGCAAGTGGCTGTCGGCTACAGCGCCGATGTGATCGGTCGCGGCACCCTCGATGGCAAGATTGCCCGGATCATTGCGCAGGCTTTGCGCGATGCCAGGGACGAAGGACTGACACGGGCCGAGGTTGCTCGGGGGCTGCGCGAATACCTCGGCCGTCCTGTCACCGAGGCCACACTGAACAAGTGGTCTTCGCAGGGATCAGAGGATCACCGCATCCCGCTCGATGCTTTCATCGGGTTGGTGAAGGTCACAGGCGCCCAAGATTTGCTGGGTTTCGTTCCGGGTGAGTTCGGCTTGACCGTGATCGAAGCAGAGTACGCGCAGATGATCGAGGAGCGGCTGCTCGACGACCACATCGAAGAGATGCAAGCGCGCCGCCAAGTGCTAGCCGCAAAAAGAAAGACACGCAGATGAATGATATGTCCAGCATCATGCAAACGCAGGATTTTTTCTCTCCCACGGAATTGGCAGAGTTGGCCAAAAACTTCAGTGTTTCGAGCTTTCCCCACACTAAGCAGAACGTCAGAAAGTATATCGATCGAGAAGGTTGGAGTAGCTTGGGGCCTCAACTTTGCCGCAAGCGCGTAGGGCGTGGCGGGGGAATGGAATACCATTACTCTTTGATGCCGAAGGGCCTCCGCATGGCGCTCGAAGCCCGCTCTATCCGGAATATGTTGAAATCCCGCCACAAAGATGCTGTCGAAGCCGACCAGCTGCAGATGCAGTCTATTAAGGCCACGTCTCTTTCCGCCCGCGCCAGGGCTGTAATGGAAGCACGTGCTGAGGTCCTCGCATCGATCGACGGTTTCGCAGCTTCAAAGGCCGAGTATCGTTCCTTCGGCATCCGGAAGTTCCTGAAGGCGCAGATCGACTATGTGACCTGTCAGGAAATCGAGGCCCGCCGCAACGCTGGCGAAATCCTGACAGCTCAGGAAGCCCAGAAGCTGGCACGCCCACCTTTGCTGACGGCCATGGATGGTTTTCAGCTGGTGCCCGAGCGCCTGGCAACGGCCAATGACCGTCGGAGCAAGCCGGAAATCAAGCGCGCCACCCTCTACAACTGGTTCAAGGCGCTGGATGAACGTGGGGTCATAGCTCTCGCGCCACAACCGGCGCACAAGCCCCAGCCGATCCCGCCCGGATTTGCCCATTTCCTGAAGTTCTACGCGATCGGCAGCAAGCCGGATGCGCCAGATGCCTGGCGGGCCTACATGAATACCAATCCGCCACCAGAGTTGCAGATCACGCTGAACCAGGTGCGGTATATCCTGCGCCACAAGCTCAACAATATCGAGAAGAACGTCGGGCGCGAAGGCCTGCTGACACTGCGCTCCCGTCTGTCCTATGTGACCCGGACCACCGAAGATATGTGGCCGACCACGATCTATTCGGCGGATGGCAAAACTTTTGACGCCGAGATCGCTGATCCGGTAACCAAGCGCCCGATCCGGCCAGAAATCACCACCGTGATCGACATCGTCACCCGCAAGGTCGTCGGCATTTCCTTGTCACGCTCGGAAACCCAGAAGGCTGTGGCCGAGGCGCTGCGCCGGTCCTGTGTGTCCAATGGCATCTGCGCCATATTCTACGTCGACCGGGGTCCGGGCTATCGCAACCAGGCGATGGATGCTGATGTTAGCGGTCTTATGGGGCGGCTGGGGATCACCAAGATGCACGCGGCGCCCTACGGATCGCAGGCTAAGGGCCGGATCGAACGCCCCAACGCCACGATCTGGGATGTCCTGGCAAAGCGTCTGCCGACCTACATCGGCAAGGACATGGACAAGGAAGCGGGTGACCGCATCCACAAGCTCACACGGCGCGAACTGAAGCAGTTCGGCCAGTCCGCCCATCTTCCGGATTGGGAGACGTTCGTGCGCCTCTGTGACGAACGGGTTGCCGAGTACAATGCAACGCCACACCGCAGCCTGCCAAAGTTTCAGGACCCTGAGACGGGCCGCCAACGCCACATGAGCCCGAATGATGCCTGGGACGCCCACATCGCCAGCGGCTTTGAACCAGTGCCCGTCGAAGCGGATGAAGCAGATGATCTGTTCCGCCCTTACGAGATCCGCACCGTTCGCCGCGCCCAGGTCCAATGGAACACCAACACGTTTTTCCACAACGATCTGGAAGCCTACCACGAAACCAAGGTCATGGTCGGCTACGACTATCATCAGGCCGACAAGGTTTGGGTGCGGGAATTCGATGTTGCGACGGGCCAGCCTGGACGGCTGATCTGCGTGGCAGAATTCATGGGCAATGCCGAGCGCTATGTGCCTCTGTCGTATGAGCAGAAGGCGCTGGAAACCCGCACCAATACCCGCCTGAAGCGCAACGACCTGAAGCGCGATGCGATCGAGGCAGAGCGCGATGCCGAGTTTCTCCTCGATCACGCGCCGATGGTGCCCTTCGCAGATCTCGATCAGCCCGAGCGTGAGCCGGTCCAACAGAGCCACCTTGAAATCGCGGTTGACAACAGCGCGGGCCCGAAACCCGCCCGCCGCCGCACCTTCGCATCGGATGAAGAACTCGCCGCCTGGGCGCTGGATCATCCCGACCAACTGAGCCGCAACCAGATCGATCTGTTGTGGGAATGCCTGAACAGCTCGAATGCGCGAGAATTGTTCAGGATGAGCGGGATCGACACGGAGGCGCTGCGAAACCTCCTCCGTGCCGTTGCCTAAGCAAAATCCCGTCAGGAATGAGGAGAGCATACCATGAGAAACACTTTTGTCGAGACCGAGAACTTCCGCCGCTTTGTCGGAGCCTTGAAATCACTGGATGAACGCGGCGCGGAAGAAGCCTGCATCGTCATCGTCGATGGCAAGCCCGGTTTGGGTAAAACCACGACGCTCAGCCGGTGGGTTGTGCAGACGGGCAGCATCTACCTGCGGGCGCAAAAGGGCTGGGACTACAGCTGGTTCATGCAGGAGCTGCTGGCAGAACTGTCGGTGGATCCTCGCTCGATCCGAGGCCGCAGGGATCGTTTTGAGCGTGTCCTTCAGGAGCTGCAGGACCGGTCTGAGCGTGCTGCCTTGGAAGACAAGGTGTTCGGGATCGTCATCGACGAATGCGACATGATTTCGCGCCGCCCGGAGATCATGGAAGCGATCCGGGGCATCTCGGATCTGAAGTTCTTGCCAACGGTCCTGGTCGGGATGGGCAAGCTGCGCGATGATCTGCGCCGCTATCCCCAGATCGAAAGCCGCGCGCCGAACAAGATCGATTTCAGGCCTCTCTCGGTCGAGGACACCAAGATCCTGATCGAGGGACGCTGCGAAGTGCCCGTGGCCAACGACCTGATAGCGTTTGTTTGCCGCGCCTCAAAGGGGTTCAGCCGGGAAATCCTCGACGCGATCAAGTCGATCGAGCGCTTCGGTCGTCGCTTCGACATCGGTTCTGACGGGGTCACTTTGGCAGACATGGCTGGCCAGGTCATCATGACCGACCGCAACAGCGGCAAGGATATCTTCGTGCCGGTGCCCAAATGATCAAGGACACCCGCAAACCCGGCGCTGTCCCCACAGCGCTTCTGCAGACACTTTCGTCTGGCACCTGCCGGACTGTCGAGCAGCTGATTGAGGATCTGGGCGTACAGCGCGCCCAGGTCACTAATGCCGCGCTTCTTCTGCTGCGGCGTGACTACCTGATGCGCATGGGTGCCGGATGCTACCAGCTTACAGAGCTGGGTCTTTCGGCAGCCGCTGTCGGTGAAGTCATCGGTTCCGGTGTGAGGGGCCCTCGGGAAAGAATTATTCCACGCAGCGATACGTTTCGGCAGCGTGCCTGGCGGTCCATGCGCATTCGCCGCCGGTTCACTGTCGGTGAAATCGCCTCCGATGCGGAAACTCCGAAGAACACGGATGCCCAAGCCAATGCCAGCCGGATCATCGCTCAGCTGGTGGCCGCTGGCTATATCTCGCCCTTGCCACATCGGAAGGGATGCGCCCGAAAGTTTATCCTGACGAAGGACACTGGCCCGCGCGTCCCAGCTTACCGGGAGGGACGTCAACTCTTGCGCGACTTCAATACCAAGGAGGACGTGCCATGTCGTATGCGCTGAAGCTCGACTTGCCGGAATTGGAGTGGGTGCAGCTTCTGCACGCGGAACGGGCCAAGGGGAAAAGCGTCAGTCAGATTGCCCGCGAATGCGAAATGGCCCGGCCCTCGGTTTCGATGCTGCTGAACGGCACATATCCGGCGCAAAGCCTCGACCTGGTCACCCGCAAGCATGGCGCCAAGGTCGTGCAAATGTACCGCGACCAGGTGCTTTGCCCCTATCTGCACAAAGGCATCGCGGCAGAAGACTGCCATGCCTTTGCCACCATGCCCATGTCCACGTCCAGCCCCGAGAAGCTGCGCCATTGGAGCGCCTGCCGCCGGTGTGCTCAGAACCCCGTCACGCCAGGAGGGAAGCCCAATGCCTGACTCTGAGCTGATCGTCAGCCTTGCCATGCGCAGACACGCCCCGCGCGAAATCGCCGCTCAGCTGGGGCTGGACGGCAGAGACGTTCATGAACAGCTGAAAGTTGCCCGGCGCAGGGGGATCGATATTCCCCAATTTAAACCAGGTCTCTGGACCCGCAACAGACCTATGGTGCCGATCGACATGGAGGTGTGGCGGGAGCTTGTTTCGCATGCGCAGCTCCGTGGCCTGACCTCCAATGAGCTCGGGACCTTGATCCTGGAAACTGTCGTGCGGGAACGTCTCATTGACGCTGTGCTCGATGACGGGGTCGCTCAGGGCCCAAGTCCGGCACCAGGATGAGCAGCACGCCCTCCCCGAATGATCGCCCTTCTCAAACCACCCCAACAAGAACACCAGGAGCCAGTTTCATGACCGCTCACGACACATCGTTCGAACCCGCCAAAATTCCTGACGGCATCGTCGAAGCCAACGGCAATAAGTACATGCCGGATGCCAAGGGCCGGCTGACGGCGCTGGAGGTGATCAAGCCCCAACACAAGCTTCAGGACGAACTCGTCCGTCAGGAATTCGGTTTCGCCTTCGCCTTGGCGGAGCAGCTGAGCCGCTTCAAAGGTCACGCCTATGAGAACCTCGGTGGCTTCGATGCCCTGCTGGCGCAGCAATACGGGCTGACCAAGGGCGGAGCGAAGGGCAACCGCACCTACACCAGCTTTGACGGCCTGATGAAGATCGAGGTCCGTGTGCAGGATAAGATCGACTTCGGCCCGGAAATGCAGATCGCCAAGGCGCTGTTCGACGAGTGCCTGAACGAATGGTCGGCCGAGACCCGCGCCGAAATGCGCTCGATCGTCACCAACGCCTTCGACACCGACAAGGAAGGCCAGATCAATCGCACGAACATCTTTCTGCTGCTGCGTACCGAGAGCGAAGACACCCGCTGGACGCAGGCCCAGGAGGCGATCCGCGATGCGATCCATGTCATCGGCTCGCGGAGTTACCTGCGCTTTTCGTACCGCGACGCTCAGGACGCTGCCTGGCAGGCCCTGACCATCGATCTCGCGAAAGCCTGACAACGACCACAACCCCGCCATCAAAGGAGAAACCCAATGGCAAACTACACAAAAAAAGACCTTATCCGTGACCTCGCCGCCGAGACTGGCACCTCTCAGGCCACCGCACAGCAGATTGTGGATGGCGTGTTCAGCCGGATCTCCGAGCGTTCTGCCGCTGGCGACAAGGTGGCGATCGCAGGCTTCGGTAAGTTCGAGGTCAAGACTCGTGCCGCCCGCACCGGGCGCAACCCGGCCACCGGCGATCCCGTCGAGATCCCCGAAAAGCAGGTGATGAAATTCACCCCGACCAAAGCCTCAACCTCCTGAGCGAAACGCCCCCAGTTTTGGGGGCGTCGTCCGGGCGTTGTGGTCCGGGCCTGATGAGCAGCTGGAGAAAACCATGTCTGAATATCTTCTGAAGGAGCACGACAACGGCAGCGTTGACCTGATCGAATATGTGCCGACCATCGTTGGCACCTTTCCGAACCGCACTTTTGCGGAACGTGTCCTGGCTGCACTTGATGGTGCGGTAGTTCCTGACACCGCGCCGGTACCGGCGCTTCCCAAGCCGGAAAAACCAACGAGCAAGGAAGTATCGACGCTGCTCGCCATGGTGCCTACCGAAGCGAGCTGGATGGCATCCTTTGCCCTGGTCGCAAAAAACCAGAAACCGATGAAGGACGCGGCCGAGGCCCTCGGCGTCAGCTTCAATCAGTACCGCGGCAAGTACGCGGCATGGAAGAAGAACCGCAAAGTCCCCGCCACGGGATCTGGCAGCCTCGATGACCGCGAAGATTGCCGCCTTTGCGGAAAATCCTTCAAGCCGTCGCCCGATCGAATGGACCTCTGTGCGAAGTGCGGGAGAGACTGATGGCGTATTATCTGGCCGGAATTGTCCTCTTCCTCGGCGCGTTGGTGCTGGCAATGGATAGCGGAGTGCTCGCAGTCGAAGGGCCTCGGAAAAAGGCATGGCGCAGTGTCGCCATGACGGTCTTTTTGGCCATTTGCGCTCTCGCACTGTTCCTTGCAGGGGTGCTGTGATGACTGCTCGCGCATCCAATACCCCTCTGAGCTCCACACTCGTACTCGATATCTTCGAGCCGGCGGCGTCTGCGATGTCGCTCGTTGAAACTATCGGGTTTGACGGCGTGGGAGAGCCCGAGATCCGCACCACCATGACAATCAACCGCTCTGCGATGGAGTTCGAGGTTCTCTCTGATCCGCGCCGCCGCTTTCGGGTCAGCCTGAAGCAGCTGCGCGAGCAGGCTGTCTCGGAAATCCGGGCCATGCTGCAGGCGGAACAGTCATGAGCGTGTCCAGTCTGCGCGCGATGATCCATGTCGGCTGCAAGCAGCTCGGCCTGGACGAGGACACGCGGCGTGACCTTCAGCTGGTGGCGACGGGCAAGGCCAGTATGTCCGACATGACCGAATTCGAACTGGCCAAGGTGGTTTCCGCTCTCAAAACGAAGGGATTTAAGGCGCAGACGAGCGGAAAACGCAAAGCGGCACCGCGCAAAGATGTGCGCTATTGCCACGTCCTGTGGCGACTTCTGCACCAGGCGGGCGAGGCCAAGGTGGGGGGCGCGAAGGGGCTCAACGCCTTCCTGCGCTCTCAGTTCGAAGGCAAGTGGGGCCATGTGCCGATGGACATCGATGTGATGACCGAAGCCACCCAGATCAGTGATGTGATCGAGGCCCTGAAGGCTTGGTGCCGCCGCGCCGGTATCCCGACCGAAGCGAGGGGGTTTGCGAAATGACCGCCTCCATCAGCCTGCCCACCTCTCTGCTTGATGTCGCCGACACGTTTGGGCTTGGCGTTGTCGTAAAACTGATGCAGCATTTCGGCGGGCAGGAGGTGGAATTCCCCCTTCGGCCCCGCCCAGGGCATGAGTTGATTTCAGTGCTGGGCGAAGAGCAGGCAAATGCGCTATGTCATTTCATGAGCGGTCAGCGGGTTTACGTCCCGCATGGGAAATCACGCCGCCTTCCTGGTGAGGTGTCGCAGCTGGAGAAATCCGGCATCGCCCGCCGTGAGATCGCAAAAAGGCTGGGTATATCCCAGCGACATGTCCGGCGGCTTGCCAATGCGCCGCCCCCAAAACTCCCTCTCTTTCCCGACCACGATTAGACCCCCGGACATTTGTCCGGGGGTTTGTCGTTTGTCCCCTCGGTAGACCGGTTTCAACACCGGACACCCAGAGAGCGACACCCAATGAACCCCTCGATTTCAATGATCCAGACCGCCCTGCGAAATCTCGGCTTCCCGCCAGGCGAGATTGATGGCGTCTATGGCGACAAGACAAAAGCAGCGGCACTTGATTGGATGGCTGCTGGCGGCGCAGCTGCCCTCAAAACCACTCCCGCCCCGGTCTCAACCTCGAACATGATCCTGCAGGGCAGTAAGGGGTATCCAGTCCATGAGATCGTCGTGCATTGCTCCGCAACCCGGCCGGACTGGATGGCAGATCGTGGGTTCACAGATCAGGTCGCCGAGATCCGGCACTGGCACGTTGCCGGCAATGGCTGGCGGGACATCGGCTACCACTGGCTGATCGGCCGCGATGGCCAACTGATGTCCGGGCGATCTGAGACGACCATCGGCGCGGGTGTCGCGGGCCACAATGCTGGCGTGATCCACATCTGCCTGATCGGTGGCTTTGGCTCGGCCGAGACCGATCCCTTCGGTCGGAACTTCACATCGAAACAGGATCTCGCTCTGCGTCAGCAGATCGAAGGCATTTCGATGCGCACCAAGATCACCCGAATTTCCGGTCACAATGAATACGCCGCCAAAGCTTGCCCGGGGTTCAATGTTTCCGCTTGGCTGAAAGGGGCCTGATATGAACTTCTCTCTTCCCGTCCTGCCGATCTGGCAGGCCCGCAGTTTCTGGGCGCAGCTTCTAATGCTCGCCTCCGTCGCATTGAACGCCGCCGGGATCGACCTCATGGGCATCTTTGGCCAGGTCGGCCTCGGCGACAATCCTGATGCGGTCATCGACACCGGACTGAGCGTCTGGCAGACAATTTCTCCGCTGATCTTCGGCTTCTGGGCCTGGTGGGAACGTCGCGCGCCGAACTATCGCCTGGGCGTCACGCTGCCGGGCAAATCGGGTGCTGCCATGGTGGGCGGGATCATGCTCGCTGGGGTTCTGATTTTCGGGGCCGCCTCCCAGGCGCACGCAAAGCCGATGTCGATCGTCATCAACACCCAATGCCTTGAACGCGATCTCATGGTTCAGGACCTGGATCAACGGTTGGGTCAGAAACCAATTGGCAGCGGATCGACCTTTGATCGCATGCTCGAATTCTTGGTCTCGCCCGTTGATGACAGCTGGACGATCATACTTGTCGCCCCGGACGGAACCAGCTGTATCCTTGGCGCTGGTCCGACTTGGGGTGGCCCACTGCCGATCGGCGAACCACTCTAAAAGGGCAGAGACTTGGTTGAACTTTCCGAACACCAGAGCCGTGAAATCTCCAGGGCGCATAGCCGCCTCGATCGCCAAGAGCTCCGCATTCAGGTGCTCGAAGTGAAAGAGGCGGGTATGTCCGAATGGCGTGCCAACACCACCGACAAGCTCGACAACATCCAGTCGGGGATCCAGTGGATTTCCCGGCTCATTATCGGCGGTATCATTGCCGCTGCCATTTCCTTCATCATCGCGGGAGGCCTGAATGGCGCGCAGTAACGAAGATCTTCGCCGAAAGGCCCGTTCGGATTATGTGTTTCGCCGCTTCACGCAGGCAACGATCGCGGCCGCCTATGGCATCAGCGAGGCAACAGTCGGGCGTTGGAAGAAGGCTGCAAAGGCCCAGGGCGATGATTGGGACAAGTCCCGAACCGCGCATGTGATCGCCGGTGAGGGCGTCGAGGCCGTCGTGTCGAGCGTCGTCGAAGACTTCATGATGCAGGCACAGTCTATCCTGGATGAGATCAAGGGTGGCGATCACAGCGTCAAGGAGAAGGTCGCCATGCTGGTCTCGCTCTCGGATGCGATGACCAAGATGGCCGCGTCGGCCAAGCGCTTCGCCCCCCGCGTGTCTGAGCTCGGCGTCGCCCAGGACGTCATGTCCAAGCTGCTGGATTTCGTGCGGGATGAATTCCCCATGCACGCTGCTGCCATCCTTGAGGTGATCGAACCCTTCGGCGAACACTTGGCAGAGATCTACACGTCATGACCCGGCGCCCGAAACTCAGGGCGAGCATCAGCAAGAAGGACTTCCGCGACAAGATCGCGGATATGGCCAACGATTTCGCGCGCCATATCGAGCTGAACGTCGAGGCCTTCGCCTCCGATCCCGTCGCAAAGGCCGAGCGCCTGCGCCGGGTGGCGGAAGAGGACGGCTTTCAGTTCTTCATGGAAACCTACCTGCCGCACTATGTGCGCGGCGAGCACAGCCTTTTCCATCAGCACATCTTTGCGCGCGTGCCGGAGATCCTCGCCTCAGAGAAGGGCGTGCGCGATCTCTTTATCGCCCCGCGCGGGGCCTCTAAATCGACGCACCTATCGCTCGGCTTTGCGCTCTATTGCATCGTGCGCGGCCTGAAGCGCTACATCATCGAGGTCTGTGACGTCTATGAGCAAGCCGCGCTACTGATCGAGGCGATCAAGGCCGAGCTGACGACGAACATCCGCCTGCAGAACGACTTCCCCGAGGCCTTCGGCGCCGGGCGCGTGTGGCGCGAGGGTGAGATCATCACCCAGAACAACGTCCGGATCGAAGGCCTGGGCGCGGCCAAGAAGATCCGTGGCCGTCGGCATGGGCCCTATCGCCCCGATCTGTTGTTTCTCGACGACATCGAAAACGATGACGCTGTGCGCAGCCCCGAGCAGCGCAAAAAGCTATGGAACTGGATCTACCGTGCCGCGCTGAAGGTCGGCCCGCCGGATGGTAGCATGGACGTGGTTTGGGTCGGCACAGTCCTGCACTTTGACGCAGTGATCGTGCGGGCGGCCAAGTCGCCAGGTTGGAGTGTCACCGAGTTTCAGGCGGTCGTTCAGTTTCCCGATCGAATGGATATGTGGGAGGCCTTCGAAGAGGTCTATCACAATGACGGCGAGGACGCCGCGCGCGCATTCTATGCCCAGCACCAAGCCGAGATGGACCTCGGCGCGATCGTCAACTGGCCGGGCGTGCAGTCCCTGCTGTTCCTCATGCTGGAACGCGCGGCCGATCTTGCAGCCTTCCAGACCGAGTACCAGAACAAGCCGATCAGCGAGGGGAACCCCTTCGGAGATCTGAAGTACTGGGTACAGCGCCGCCATGATTGGGTGTTCTTCGGTGCGATTGACCCGTCCCTTGGCAAAAAGGGCAAGGGACGCGATCCCTCGGCCATCCTGATCGGCGGGTTTGATCGCCTGTCAGGAACGATGGACCTGGTCGAGGCATCGATCCGCAAGCGCCTGCCTGATCTGATCATCGCGGACACGATCGCGCTGCAAAAAGAATATCGTGCGCTTCTGTGGTTTGTGGAGGCCGTCCAATTCCAGGAGTTCCTGCGCACGCAGCTGATGGTCGAGGCCGCGAAACAGGGGGTCGGGGTCTCTGCGATCCCCGTCACGCCATCGGCAGACAAAGATCTGCGGATCGAGCGTCTGCAACCTCCTGTGGCCGCCGGGCTGATCCGGTTCAATGCCACGCACACCACGCTGATCGATCAGCTGCAGCAATGGCCGAACGCGGATCACGACGACGGCCCTGACGCCCTCGACATGCTCTGGCAGAACACCCTGCTTTATGCCGGTGGCGCAGCGGGCGGCCAAATGCTGACAGCCTCAGCGCCGGCTGGCGGCGATGGTCTGGGCGGCTATCGGCTTGGGGGGCGTGGATGAGGTGTTCGTACTGTGGCTCCCGCCTGCATGGCAAACCAACCTGTCCACATACTTGGGGTGGATCATCACGTCGCGCCAACCTGCGCTGCACCTACTGCGGCGGCAGGGATCATGATGCGGCCGCGTGCCCCAAACGACATACTGGCCCTGCGGATCGCGCCCAGGGCCTTCAGATCAAGGACCCGTGGGTCCGGTAGGGAAACGAATTCATGAGCCGACGCAAATCCAAATCGAGATCCAGCGCCCAGTCCGCGCCCGCAGCGTTCGCTGAGCCGTCGCGTCGTAACCTGCCGGCCGTGTCGCAGACTCTTATTGCCAACGCGACCAATGACATCACCATCCCGTTTTATTCGGGGGTTCTGCAGCATGCCGATGACACGCTGATCCAGCAGGGTGGCGGCAAAGGCCTGAAGATCTATGATGAGATCGAGAAGGACACGCATGCCTTCTCGATGCTGCAGAAGCGCAAGAAGACCATGGTGGCGCGGGCCTGGGAGGTCGAGCCGGGCGGCGAGCGCGAGATCGACACGGAAGCTGCCAATCTGGTCAGAACGCAGCTGAAGCGCCTTCCGTTCGATCGGATCTGCGAAGACCTGCTCGACGCGAACCTGAAGGGCTATGCTGTCAGCGAGATCGTCTGGGCGCGCCATGGCAATGAGATCCGCCCGGATCGCATCACGACCGAAGATCAGCGCCGCTTCGTCTTCGATCACGATTGGAAGCCGCGTCTGCTGACCTGGACATCGATGACGGACGGCATCGAGCTGCCAGATCGCAAGTTCATCGTTCATCGCGTCGGGGTGAAGGGGAATAACCCTTATGGCCTCGGTCTCGGGTCGCGGCTGTTTTGGCCGGTGCTCTTCAAGCGCGAGGGCATCACCTTCTGGCTGCACTTCCTGGAGAAGTTTGCCGGGCCGACGGTGGTGGGCAAGACGCCCTACGGCACACTGTCGGACGAGCAGAACAAGCTGCTGCGCACTTTGGTCAGTGCGCGGACAGCCTCGGCTATCACCGTCCCGATTGGCACCGATGTCGAGTTTCTGGAGGCCAGCCGATCGGGCAGCGTGACCTACGAGCAGTTCCTGAACTATTGGGATCGGCAGATCTCGATCTGCGTCACTGGCGAGACACTCACCACGCAGGTCAGCGAGGCGGGCGGCAGCCGCGCTCTTGGCGAAGTTCACCAGGAGATGCTGGATCTGCTCGTCGACAGTGACGGCGATTTGCTGTCGGACACCTTGCGCGATCAGCTGGTCGCATGGATTGTCGAATACAACCTGCCAGGCGCGGCGGTGCCATCCGTCTGGCGGGTGCGACCCAAGAACGAGAAGGCCATTGCTGAGGCCAAAAAGACCCAAGCCGGCGCGGCCGAGGCCGTCGACAAGGCGATCCGTGCGATCGTCGCAGCGTCGGCCCGGTTCGAGGATAATGCCGTGGCACGGGAATACATCGTGTCGTTTGACATCACCGACCACCTCTCCGAACGCACGGTCGATGCTTTGGTAACGGCGCGGCACGCCTTCGCGGTCAAGAGTGAGCCAGATCCCTTCATCGCGGATACCCGCAATCCCGCGTTCTCGGCGGCGCGGCTCAAAAAAAAACTCTGAGCCATCGCCACGTCTGCTTCGCTGAGCCAGATGGCACTGTCGCCCGGCTGACTGATTTGGCGATGGCAGCGGCCGAGCGGCATTTTACCCGCCGCCTCGCTGCCGCTGCCAAGGCCATCCAGTCTGCCAGTGATTTTGATGAGGCGGCGCGCAACCTCCTCGGCCTCGCCGCGACATGGGCCCCAGATGCCCTGGGCGCGCTGGTCAGGCAGGCGACCGAGCTTGCGGCGCTTGAGGGACGCGAGGTTGTCTTCGCGGAGGATGACGCGCCGGCCGCCTTTGCCGATGCTGATCTCAGCCGTCAGGATTTTCGCGAACAGATCGATTTCCTGACGCAAAAGCGGGGCAAGCCTACGCGCGCCTGGACCGATGCGATGCACGGCGATCACGACCGCGCCTTTGTCGTGGCAGGCGTGACCGACACGGCGATGCTGGAGGAGTTCCAGGCGGCCGTCATCGACGGCGCCAAGACATACGACATCAAGACCTTCGGCAAGGAGTTCGATCGCCTCGTCGAAACCTATGGCTGGTCCTACAATGGCGGGCGCAACTGGCGGGTCCGGACAATCTTCGAGACCAACATCCGCACCAGCTACATGGCTGGCCGCCTGCGCCAGATGCGCGATCCGGACATGGTCAAGATCCGGCCCTACTGGCAGTACATCCATGCCGATACGCGCGTCCCGTTGGAGCCACGCCCTGAGCATGTCCTCTGGGACGGCATTATCCTGATGTGGGACGATCCGTGGTGGGATCTGCATTTTCCCCCCAATGACTGGAAATGCAGCTGCGGCGTGCGCACCCTGTCCCGAGGCGATCTGCGCCGCATGGGCAAGACCGGGCCGGACACCGCGCCTGAGGTGACGACCCATCCTTTCACCCACCAGGCATCCGGAGAGACGGTGCAGCTGCCCGAAGGCATCGGCTATGGCTGGGACTACATGCCAGGCGATACCTGGGAGCGCGGCCTTGTTCCCTCTGCCCTGACCGATGAGGCGGGCGGCCTGATCCACGAGGGCCGACACGTCGCTCAGATCGACACACCGTCCTCTCTGGAGGATCTGATCGCGGCGGCCAAGCCGTTCAAGGCAAAGCCTTTGGCCGAGGGCCTGCCTGACGAGGACTACGTCCGCGCCTTCCTGGAGCCGTTTGGTGCCGACATTGGCGCGGCGGTGCTGTGGGAAGATGCAAGCGGCACGAAGATCCCGATCTCCGACCAGCTTTTTCAGGATCGCCAAGGCAACTGGAAGATCGGGAAACGCAACCGCGCCACGCTGACGCCCTTGATGGCTGAGACCTTGCTCGATCCTGATGAAATCTGGATTGGCGTTGCCGCGAAGACAGATCCGCTCAACCCGGATCACACTGAATTGCTCGTCGATCGACGCTACATTCGCACCGATAAGGAGACCGGTCTGATGGTGGTCTTTGAGATCGGGCGCAAATGGTGGGAGGCGATCACCGCCTATGCCCCGACGAACAAGAAGCGCGAGCCTGATCTGAAGCTGCTTGATCGGCGGCGCGGCGGCAAGTTGGTCTGGAAACGAAAATGACGGCCAGGGCGATCCAACCGTCGATGCAGGGAACTAACAGGACCATCGCCGGTCTTCGCATGCCTGCATGGGAAATATAGGCACAACAGGAGAACTTCGCAAGATGGCCGGTATTATCAGCTTTGACACCGAGCTGCGCGACGAGGCCGCCCGCCTCGCGCTTCAGGACATGCTTGATCGGATGGATGACAAGCGTCCGTTCTATGCATCTGTCGGGGAACGGCTCCTCACATCGACCAAGGACCGCTTCCGTCAACAGACCGCGCCAGACGGCACGCCGTGGAAGCCTTTGCGCCCACGAACGGTCAAAGACCGCGAAGTCGCCGGACTAACCCCGATCGCAATCCTGCGCGCACGGGGTCACCTGGCGGGCTCGATCAACTACGTTGCCACCTCCGAGCAGGTTAGCGTCGGCTCACCGGTCGAGTATGCCGCGATCCATCAGCTGGGCGGTACCATCAACAAGCCGGCGCGCCAGGCGAAGATCTATCGCATGAAGGATGACAACGGACAGGTCGGGCGCCGCTTCGTCAAAAAAAGCGATGCCAACCATGTTACAGACGTCACCATCCCGGCGCATAAGATCAACATTCCGGCGCGCCCCTATCTCGGACTGACGGCGGCAGACGAAGAGGGTATCCTGGAGGACGCTCAGGACTGGCTCATGGGCTGAAATCCGGCATTGCGAGGAGCGGCCCGCTGAGTGCGATGGGTGTGTGAAGGGGCGCAGAGGGTCGCGGTTGAGCGACTCCCCCTGTTAGCCCCCTGTTAGGATCGCTCTCAGCACCAATTGCGCCCCTTCAGTGGGGCGACACCTGCGATTTCTCTTGTCGATGAGACCAGATCGCCCCATCATCGACCTACAGTCAAACCCGACAACCTCTCCCAGCACTCCCCCGGACATCTGTCCGGGGGTTTCGTTTTTTCGCGCATGGCAAAGCTGGTTCATCAACGACGGATGGACCTATGAACCAGATCACAGCCCGCATCGAGGTATTCCGCCCTGGCACGTTCAAGCCGATGGCGGGCGCGCCGATCACCTACTCGGTGGCCGACCTGCGCGCGATTGCCGATGCCTACGATCCTGACACCGCGCCGGCGCCGATCGTCGTCGGCCACCCGGACCTCGATGCACCGGCCTTCGGCTGGGTCGAGGGCTTTGACTTTGATGAGACCTCGGATCGGCTCTACGCCAATCTGAACGATATCGAGCCGGCCTTCGCCGAGCTGGTCAAAGCCGGGCGCTTCAAGAAGGTCTCCATGTCCTTCTTTGCCCCCGAGCAATCACACAACCCCGTGCCCGGCACCTGGTACCCGAAACACGTTGGCTTTCTCGGCGCGGCGGCCCCGGCTGTCAGTGGCCTGAAGAACGCGCACTTCGCCGGCAAGGGCGATGTGACCTTCACGGCAGACTTCGGCGAGCTGGGCTTCGAAGAGACCGCCAGCCTGTTCCGCAGCATGCGCGACTTCCTGATCGAGAAGTTCGGCCTGGAAGAGGCCAACCGCGCGCTGCCCAGCTGGAACATCGAATGGCTCGACGAGATCGAGGTCGAGAAACCCGGCCGAGACGGTCTGCCGAACTATGCCGCGCCTGGCGCGCGCCAAATCCCCCCCCCGAAACCAAACGAGGTGCCCGCAGTGCCCAAACCCAATGATGCGGCCTTCGCTGCCCGTGACGCCGAGCTCACCACCCGTGAGCAGGCAATCAAGGATCGCGAAGCCAAGATCACGCATGACGACAACGTCGCCTTTGCCGAGAAGCTGGTGACCGACGGTCGCCTGTTGCCCGCGACACGCGACAAGGTCGTCTCCGTCCTGGATGCTCTGCCGTGCGAGGCCTCGGTCAGCTTCTCTGAGGGCGGTGAGAAAGTTTCCCCCGCTGCTGCCCTGCGCGAGATCCTGGAGGCCCAGCCCGTGGCCGTCTCCTTTGGCGCTCTGCCGCTGCCAGCCGGTCCCGGCGGTCAGGTCGCTGTTGCCTTTGCCGCTGATGGCCATGCCGTCGATCCCGCCCAGCTTGGGCTTCACCAGAAGGCGCAGGATTATCAGCGCCTGCACCCCGGCACCGAATACCTCGCTGCCGTGCGCGCCGTTTCCTGACCGGAGGTCCCCATTTTGCGCACCTACCATTCCATTCTGTCCCTGACTGCCACCATGACGGCCGTCTGCGAAGCCGGCGCTCTGGTTGGCTTCAACGATGCCCCGATCGTCACCGCCGATCAGCCGGTCAAGGGCATCGCCCAGAACCCCGCCAGTGAGGTCGGTCTCGATATCGCCGTCACCGCCATCGGCTTCGAGACGGTCACGGCCGTTGGAGCCATCGCCGTTGGCGACAAGCTCGTTTCCGCCGTCGGGGGTGGTGTCGCGAAAGCCGGGGTTGATCCGGTGAACGTCTTCGCCACCGCCCTGACCGCTGCCGCCGACGGCGCGTCCGTCCAGATCCTGATCCGCTGAGGAAGCATCCATGAACGCCATCAACCAACGCACCGCGGCCGTGATCGACCCGATCCTGTCCACCCATGCCCGTGGCTATCGCAATTCCGAATTCATCTCGCACTTGGTGTTCCCGCGTGTGACGGTCCCGAACCGCGCGATGCGCGTGATCAAGTTCGGCAAGGAAAGCTTCCGCAAGCTGAACACCCGCCGCGCCCCCGGCGCCGACAAGAAGCGCATCCAGTACGGCTATGCCTCCGATCCCATCGCCCTGGTCCAGGATGCTCTGGAAGGCGTCGTGCCGCTCGAACACCAGGAAGAGGCCATGTCCGTTCCTGGCATCGATCTCGGTGCGGGCGCCGTGAACATGGTTCTCGATGTCATCGACCTTGGCCACGAATACGAGGCAGCGCAGCTTGCGCGTGGCGCGGCCAACTACGACGTGAACCACAAGCTGGCTCTGGTCGGCGCAGATCGCTGGGGCTCCGCCACGTCGGATCTCTCCGGTGACATGGACGCTGGCAAGGAGGCCGTGCGTCGTTCGATCGGGCGCTATCCCAACACCCTGACCCTCGGGCCCACGGCATTCACGGCGGCAAAAAACCATCCTCAGGTGAAAGAGCAGTTCAAGTACACGTCGAAGGAAAGCATCACCGCTGACATGCTCGCTGCCTTCTTCGATGTGAAGCGGGTGATCGTCGGCAAAGCCGTCTGGCTTCCGGAAACCGCCAGCGATGATGAGCAAGCTTCGGATGTCTGGGGGGATGACGCAATTCTCTCGTATGTTCCGGAGACCGGCGATAACTTCCAGGTGCCGTCCTACGGCTACACCTACGAGCTGCGTGGCTATCCGCAGGTCGAAACGCCCTACTTCGAGCGCTCCAACGACAGCTGGATCTACCCGACCAAAGCCGAACGCCGCGTCTATCTGACCGGCGCCGAGGGCGGGTTCCTGTTCCAGAATGCCGGCGCGGCTCCGGCGTAAGGAGCGCACCCATGGAAAAGCCAATCGAAGTGACCCTCATCTCGCCCGCGAAAATCGCGGGCAAGCATGAGCGGGCGGGCCGGACGCTGTCCGTATCCTCGACCATCGCCATTCAGCTGGCGGCAACCGGTGCGATCGCCTCGGCCGACCTTGGCGAGATCGATCTGCAGGTGACGGACCCGGACGGGCTTTCCGGTATCGACGCTGGAAAGATCGCCCTGGAAGAGAGCCTGAAGCTGACCATGTCACAACGTGACGCGGCCCTGGCAAAGATCGAAGAGCTGAAAGGCGCACGGGACACCCTGACCAGCGAACTTGCGAAAAGTCAGGAGCAGGTCACCGAGCTGGAGAGCAATCGTGACGCCTTGGCGCACGAAGTGGCAAAAGCCGACCTGGTGATCACCGAGCTTCGCGCCGCCGTGGCGTCGAAGACCTCGGAGGCGAGCGACATGAAGACCGCCACATCCGAACCTTCCGCAGCACCCAAGAAGGCCGCAAAGCCCACTGCTGCGAAGCCGAAGGGCTGAGCCCTTCCTTGCCCCGGGCGGGCCACACCTCGCCCAGGGCCTCGGATCACAGGAGTTGCACGATGTCCAAACAGCATGACGGCTTGCCAGTTTCTGGCTATCGCCCCCAGAGCGGGGACGCGGTGGCCACGGTGAATGCTTCGAAAGAGGTCGAGGAGCGCGTGTTGCGCATGCTCGACGATCTGTCCAAGGATCCTGACACCGACAAGCGCTGGTTGTCCATCGGCCGCACGGCCATCGAGCAGGGCTTCATGGCCGTGAACCGCTCTGTCTTCAAACCGGCGCGCGTCCAGCTGCCCGAGGACGTGTGAGGCCATGTCCTACGCTACCCTTGCAGACCTGACCGAACGTGCCGGCGCCGCCGAGATCCGGCAGATCGCCGATCGCGATCGTGACGGCACGCCAGATCCTGACGTGATCGCGGCGGCCCTTAGCGATGCCGACAACATGATCAACGGCTATGTCGCTGCCCGCTATGCCACGCCTCTGGTCTCAGTGCCGGACTTGGTCGTGACCTGGGCCGTGTCGATCGCGCGCTATGTGCTGCATCGCAATGGCCCGCCAGAGCACGTCAAACGGGACTATGATGAGGCAATTTCGTCCCTGAAGGACGTGTCACGCAAGCTGATCGCGCTTCCGGTTGCCGAAGGCGAGACCGCTCCGGCGCCCGTCACAGGCACCGTCATGTCCTGCGACCCCGAACAAGTCTTCACACCCGATAAACTGCGGGGCTGGTGATGCTGGCCGGGATCCTCGCACACCTCTTGGCCACTCTGCCCACCGAACGCTGGGCAGGCGTCGAGATCGCAGAAGACATCGACATCCTCGCTGACCTCGCAGGCCAGGTGGATAGCGGCACCGCGATCATCATGCCCTGGAAGGAACGCGCCGGGCCGCAGCAGTTGGCCACGGGCGGGTTTCGCCAGCGGGTCGAGGTGCAGTTCGCCGTCGGGGCCGTGATCCGGGAATACGACGAGTTCATGGGCGCAGCCCGTGCCCTGCAATTCGATGACCTCACGGCTGACCTCGAACAGGCGATTGCCGGATGGGAGCCCCCCGGTGCGATCGAGCCCTGCGAGCTGATCGGGGGGGAAAGCTCACCGATCACCAAAGGTGTCAGCATTTACGTCCAGACCTGGGCAACCGCCCGTTTCCTGACAGGAGCCTGAAATGAAGACGAGACCAACAACCGGCGGCAGACACCAGCGCAATCCGAAATCCGGAAAGCTTGTGAAGGTGGCGGCATCGGTGCCGCAAGCCGATGCGCCGCCCCCCGCCGAAACCACACCTGGCGATGAAGTCGCCCCAACTGAAACCAGCGGCGGCAAAGCCGGGAAGAGGACCTGATCATGGAAAAACGCTTCTGGCGCAAACTCGCCATCCTTCACAAGCTGGAGGCCACCTACGCCACCGACGCGGCCCCGGCCGCTGCCGATGCGCTGGTCGCGATGAACGTCACCTTCACGCCGCTTGAGGCCGACGAGGTCACCCGTGATCTGATGCTTCCCTATCTCGGCTCTCAAGGTGTCATCCTCGCCGGGATCTACGCCCGGTTGGAATTCGACATCGAGATCGCAGGATCTGGCGCTGCCGGCACGGCCCCGGCCTATGGCTCGATCCTGCGCGCGGCCGGGCTGGCCGAGACCGTCGAAGAGGACGTCTCCGTCGAATACAGCATCGTTGAGACTGCTGTCGAAAGTGGTTCGATTTACTTCGTGAGCGACAAGGTTCAGCACGTCATGCTCGGCTGCCAGGCGAACGTCTCGCTGACCTTCACGCCCAAAGGCATCCCGCGCTTTCGTTTCACGGTGCTGGGCCTGCTGGGCACAATCACCGACATCGTGGCCATGCCCGCCGTCAGCATGGTGGGCTGGGAAACCCCGCTCACCGTCTCCAAGGCGAACACCACCATGTCCCTGCACGGCTGGGCCTCAATCGCAGAGAGCCTGACCGTCGATCTGGGCAATACGCTCACACCGCGCTTCCTGATCGGTGAAGAAGAGATCCTGATCTCGAACCGCCAATCCACGGGAACGGCTGTTGTCGTCGCCGGCTCGCTCGCCACCGTCAACTGGTTTGACCGTGCGATCGAGCGGACACGCGGCGGCCTGGCTCTCACGCATGGCACGCAAGCCGGCAACATTGTCGAGATCGCGGCCCCGGCCGTCGAGGTCGGCCGCCCGACACAAGGCCAGACGGACGGCGTCAGCAATTACACCCTCCCGCTGATGCTCTGTCCCGTCACCGGCCTGGACGAGCTGGTCATCACCGTTCGCTGAACGGCGGGGCCAGCTGGCCACGCACACTTTCTCCTTCAAACTCATCCCTGAGGCCTTCGCATGAAATTCCAACTCGCTAAAACCCGTCGCTACTGGTGGCCCGTGAAAGTCCGTGTGCCTGATGCTGCGCCTGAGAATGCGGGCCAGTTCGTCGAGCAGGAGCTCAAGGTCCAATTCGAACCCCTGAGCCGTGACGAGATGATCGCCAGCCAGGAAGCATACCTCGACCTGACGACGGCCCGCGATGTTGCGGACTTCGAACGTCAGCAGCTGTTCCGGGTGGTGAAGGACTGGGACGGGGTCATTGATGACGACCATGCGCCGGTGGCCTTCAGCGAAGAAATGCTGGCGACCGCGCTCCAGGAAGAGTGGTTCCGGACGGGTGTCTATGCCGCCCATGCCGAGAGTCTCGGTGGGGAAGCCGCTCGCCTGGGAAACTGACCGCAGCCGCGCGCGCCTGGGCCTTCGCGCGGCTGGGACAGGTCGACGACAGCAAGCCGGCCGGGATCGATGACGAGGTCGCGGCCGACTTCCAGCAGATGGGCATCGCCGTTGAGGCATCGCCTGAAGCGCTTGCAGACGAGGTTATGGAAATCATGCCGGACAATTGGGACAGCCTTCGTGCCTGGATCGCCTGCGAAACGCAGTGGCGGGTCGTGCCGCGCCTGAAGGAGCTCGTCTGGCTCGGCCTGGACTTTCCGGCAGTTGATGTCGTGCTGCGGCGTCGGGGCTGTGCTGACCATGTCTTCGAGGATCTCTGCACCATGGAGCGCGCCGCGCTCGACGTTCTGGGCGGGGCGCACTGATGGCTGATCGCGCATTCAACATTGCTGCGGTTTTTCGGGGGGACACGTCCCAGCTGAAGGCTGCCACTCAAGATGCCCGCCGTGAACTGTCCTCGGTTGGGCAGGAAGCTGCAAAAGGCGTTCCGGCGGTCAATGCCCTTGCCACGGCTCTCAACAAGGACGCAGAGGCGGCGCGAGGCGCTGCCAGGGCGTTCGAGGTTATGAGCGCGGCAGAAAAGCGCAACCGCGAACAGGTTCTGCGCGCAGCCGGCATCGTAACTCCGGTACAGGCGCAGCCGCAGGCTGGCGTCTCGGGGTTGAATTCTACGGCATCAACCGTAGCCTTTGGCGCCAGCACACGGGATCAGACGACCCTGCTGCGCGGGCTCGGAGCTGAGGTCGAGGCTACCCGTCAGGAAACCGCGCTCTACCGTGCCGAGCTCGATGCCGTGCGCGCCCGCTACAATCCGCTGTTCGCAGCCAGCCAGCGCTACGAGCAGGAATTGCGCGATATCGCAGCTGCTGAGAAGCTCGGAGCGATCAGCGCAATCGAGGCGGCCAGAGCCCGAGACGTGGCCGCAGCCTCTATGGCGCCTCTGGGCCGCCAGGCCACTCAGGCAGCGGCAGGCATGAAACAGCTGGGTGGCGGCATGAAGCTGCAAGCCCATGAAGCCCGCAACCTGTCCTATCAGATTAACGATGTTTTCCAGTCACTCCTCCTCGGCATGCCGATCCAGCAAGTTGTGCTGCAGCAAGGCCCGCAAATCGCCCAGATTTATGGTGGGGTCGGCAACACGTTTCGCGCTCTTGCCAGAGCTCTGACGCCGGCACGGCTTTTGCTCGGGTCTACCGCGGCGGGCGCGCTGGTGGCGGCGTCATCCTGGAACAGCTACCTCACCTCGATCAAGGAGGTCGAAACGGCTTCCAAGGGCCTCGGCCGTGCCACGGCGGGCAGTGCCGCCGGCATGGAAGCCTCGGCGCGCTCTGGGGCCGCTGCTGCCGGTATTTCGATCCGCGCCGCCCGCAGCATGCAGGCCGAGTTCCTGCGGTCAGGTGAAATCGGCTCGGCAAACTTCGGCGACCTGATCGGGCTGTCGAAGGATTTCGCGGCAACGATTGGCATCGACGCCAAGGATGCCGGTGCGGCTCTGACCGATATGTTTGCCGATCCGGCCAAAGGGGCCGAACAGCTTTACGAGAAATATGGCCTGATCAATGCGTCGACGGCCCGGTCTGTCACCAATCTGGCAGCGCAAAATCGCGTGGTCGATGCCCAGGGCGTCCTTGCATCAGCGCTCACCAAACGTCTGATCGACGCGGGTGAGGCAACAACGGCTCTCGGTCGCGCTTGGGATGGCGTCAAGGAAAAGGCGAGCAACGCCGGCAACGCGATCGGCGGGGCGATCAATGGGCTTTTCGAGGGTCCGTCGCTGCAGGACGAAATCAACAAGCTCGAAGCCTACCTCGGTCGAAATGAAAACTTGCCTGCGAACCGGCAGAATACTGCGGGTCTGGAAGACGCGCGTCGCGAACTGGCGGATCTGCGGCGGACGATCCTTGCAGAAGAGCGTCGAGCGTACGAGCAAAGAGCTAGAAATGCCGCTGAGCGCCAAGGGCGAATGGCTCTGGGTATTGCTGAAAACTCACCTGCCACGAAACGCGCACGGGAAGAACAGGATCTCCGCAATGAGATCGCGGCCTTGCAGACTGGCCAGAATGCACCTGGGCTTGATACCCAGCAGTCATCCGAGATCAATGACACCATTGAAGCCAAGACCCGCGCCCTCGATGCTTTGATTAACCGTCAGCAGCGCGCTGCCGATCTCGATATGCTGGAGATCCGGATCGCCAATGAGCGTAACCCGCTCTTGCGGGCAGAATTGGAAGCGCGTCGTACCCGCCTGCGTCTCTCTGAGGATGAAATCAGCACTACTGAGCTTCAGACATCAACGGCTCGTGCCCGGCAGCGGATCATCGATGAGACCATCGCCAGTGCAGCAGCGCAGGCACAGGGCATGTCCACCGAAGTGCAGGCGCGTCAGAGGCTCACCCTTCAGGTCGCCGCTGGGATTATTCCCGCGAGCGAGGTCAATCGGCTGCTGGAAGAAGAGCTGGCTCTTCGGCCACTCGTCGCTGCGGCCGCCGTGGCTGAAGGTGCCGAAAAGGCCAGACTGCAGGATGTCATCGAAGGCCTGCGTGATGCCTATGAAGAGCGTGCCAAGGCAGAGCGTGCGGCGAGAGCTGCCGAGAGCGGGCAGACATTTATTCGCAGCCAATCCGAGCGGATATCGATGCTGCGGATCGAGTTTGCAACTCTTGGGGCAACCGAAGTGCTGCGCAAACGCATTCTTGCTCTGGCAGAAGCCGAGCAGGAAATTCGCTCGATGAAGATAGATCCTGACAGTGCGCTTGCCGGTCAGATCAGAAGAAATGCTGCTGCCTTGGCAGAACAGACGCGCGAACTTGAACGTCAAGTTGATGCGTGGGGCAAAGTGCAGAGCGCTTCGGAGAGCGCGATCGACGGTTCGGTCGATGCCCTGGCGAAAGGCGATTTCGGCGGCGCTCTGGAGAGCATCTCCTCCGAGTTCAATGCTGCGATGCTGGATCTGGCCGTCAAAAACCCACTGAAGAATGCGCTACTCGGGACCGACTACGGCACCATGAGCGACGTCGGCGGCCTCGGCGGGATCTTCGATCGACTGACCGGCAAGGGCACGCCCAATACCCTCAAATCGGGTCTGTTCGGCCAGTCTGTCCAGGACATGTCGATCACGGCCACCAACGTCACGATCGCCAACGGGTCTATGAGCTTCGCGAGCGGGATGCTTGGAACTGCTGGCGGCGCTGGCAACATCAACGGCGCGCCGGGCGCGGTCCCGTCGAAGGTCTGGGATTTCTTCACCGGCAAAGGCCTGGCACCGCATCAGGTCGCAGGCATCATGGGCAACGTCTCCGCAGAGAGTGCCTTCGATCCGAATGCCGTGGGCGACGGCGGCACATCCTTCGGCCTTTTTCAACACCATGCTGGACGCGGCAAGGGTCTGCTGGGCGCCGTCGGCGGTGTCGGCGGCCTGGGCGATATCCAGGCTCAGCTCGAATACACCTGGCAAGAATTGCTGACAGGCGAGAATGGCGTGCTGAAGAAGCTGATGGCCAGCACGAATGTTGCGAGCGCGACGTCTGCGTTTGCAGGTTTTGAGCGCCCGGCCGGCTGGACGGCAGCCAATCCGCAAGGGTCGTCGAACTGGCTGGGGCGTCTAGCCGGTGCGGAGAGCGCGCTGGCCAAGTTTGGCGATACGGCTGTGACAAGCACGCAGGATCTCGGGGTTCTGGGCAAAGGGTTCGACCTGTTCGGCTCAGCGCTTGGAAGTGGCCTGCAAGGGCTGGCCTCCGGTGGGGCAGGCGGTGGACTGGCTGGATTTCTCGGCACGCTTGGCTCCAGCTTTGCCAGCTCACTCGGCATTCCGGGATTTGCAACCGGTGGCCGGCATAAAGGCGGTCTGCGTATCGTTGGCGAGGACGGCCCTGAACTCGAATACACGGGGCCGAGCACGATCCTGCCCGCGGAACTGACGCAGCAGCTGCGAACGTCGCGCGCACCCGGAATGTCGGCTCCGGCCGCAACCTCTGCATCTGCTCCGATCATCCACATGCCTGTCAGCATTCAGAACTTCGGCAGCGACACGATCGAGACCGAACAGACCACCGACAGCAAGGGCCAGCCCCAGCTGACCATGATCGTCGGGCGCCAGATGGCGGCGGCGCAAGCGCAGCGTGGTAACCCGGCGCGCAAGGGTCTCCAGTCTGAATTCGGTCTGCGCCCGGTCGCGAGGGATCGCGGATGATCGCTACATGGCCCACAGATCTGCCGCGCCCTGAGCGCAACACCTGGTCGGCGCAGCTGCAGGACGGGCGACGCAAAAAACAGGGCGATACCGGCCCGGCCGGCTTCGGTGGGCGGTTTTCCAGCGTCGCCTCGTCCGTCAGCCTGTCGGTTTTGCTGACACGCGATCAGAAGGCGGTCTTCGACAATTTCTACCGCGACGACTGCAACCTTGGGACGCGGCTGTTTCGCATGCCGGATCCGACAACAGATGGCTGGGGGTTGCTCACCTCGGAGGGTGTTCCGCTGCTCACGGACGACGGCGCGCCGATCCTGCTCGCCAAGATCTGGCTTTGCACATGGGGCGAAACGACCCCGACTGAAACCGTCCAAGGGACGGAATTCCGTAAATCCTTTTCTATTCAGGTGATGCCATGAGACAGGTCAGCTTAAACGCGCGCGAGATCCAGGACGCGGTCTCGACCGAGGAGATCTATGTCGCGCTGTTCGAGATTTTGCATCCGGAGCTGCCGGCACCGATCCGCCTCTCGACCGATCCAACCGAGCGCCTGCAGGATGATCCGCTGATCTACTGCACCCGGTCGACCTGGCGCGGGGCCAACCCGGTCACCGAGCCATGGCTCTGGACGATCGCATCCGCGCTGCTGCCCTCCGATCTGGAGGATGCACCGGCGTCGGCCTCGCTCGTGCTTGAGAACCTCGACAGCGAGATGGTTGCGATCGTGCGCAGCGTGGTCACGCCGCCCACGGTCAACATGGCCGTGGTGCTGGCATCCTCGCCGTCCGTCATCGAAGCCGAATTCCTCGACCTGCAAATCCTGTCGGCCGACATCGACGCGGGGGCGATCACGCTGGCCATCAGTCGCGACGAGATCGAGGCCGAACCCTTCCCATCCGGTCGCATGACACGCGACCGGTTTCCGGGGCTACACCTATGAGCTGGAGCAACGCATTCGTCGGCATTCCCTGGCAAGAGTTTGGCCGCACCCGCGACGGGGCCGATTGCTGGGGCCTCGCCTGCATCATCTACCGCGAGGAGCTGGGCATCAGCCTGCCGGACTACCTGGGCTACGGCTCGGCCGAGGAGCATGGCGAGATTGCAGCTCTAATCGCCGGGGCCGAAGCTTCACCGCTCTGGTTGCCCATCGACGGCCCGGCCATCGCGTTCGACGTGGCGGTGTTCCGGCGCGGCCATCTGGCGACCCACATTGGCGTCGTCGTGCATCACGGCATCATGATCCACATTGAGGGCGAGGACTGCGCGAAACTCGCGGACTATCGCACCGGGGCGTGGAAGCACCGTTTACAGGGCCATTACCGCCCCGTTGAACGCCATGTGCAGATTGTTTCGGAGGCGCGTCGATGAGCGGCAAACCCATTCGCGTCCTCGCAGCCCCGCACCTTGATCCCGGCACGTCCCGGATTGAGATTGATCTGCCAGAGGGCCTCACCCTCCAGGAGATCGTCGTCGCGACATTGCCGGGCTTCACCGCCTCGGATCTGGCGCAGTGTCGCATCGCCCTGGTGACGGAACAGGGCTCGCAGATCGTCCTGCCCGAGTATTGGCACCGCGTCCGGCCCCGGCCGGGCGTGCGGGTCGTGATCCGGGTCATCGCGGACAAGAACGCCATCAAAACCGTGCTGACGGTGGTTGTGGCGATCGCAGCCATCGCTGCCGGGGCGTATTTCGCTGGGGCCATACTGGGGCTGACGGCGGGCACGACCGCCTACGCGTTAGCCGCAGCCGGCGCCACGCTGGCGGTCTCGGTCGTCGGCAACCTGCTGATCAACTCGCTGATCCCGCCGGTCAGCTCAAACTCGGAACGCCGCGAGGCCGAGAACCGCTATACTATCTCTGGCTGGCGCAACAGCGTCACTCCGAACGGGGCCGTGCCGGTCGTACTCGGCCGGCTGCGCATCGCTCCTCCATTCGCAGCCCTGTCCTACACCGAGATCGTCGGTGATTTTCAATACCTGCGCAGTCTGTTTTGCGTCGGAGAGGGCCAGGTTGGCCTGTCGGACATCCGCGTGGGCGAAACAGCA
>TARA_R110000868_G_scaffold368227_1_pt1 | contig 65705 bp, 45 predicted proteins | sample TARA_R110000868 | Tara Oceans TARA_R110000868 (sample SAMEA4397489) | marine metagenome | biome: Polar Biome; feature: [SRF] surface water layer (ENVO:00010504); material: water (ENVO:00002006), including particulate matter (ENVO:01000060) such as... | depth 5 m | reverse complement strand
GGGGTGTTGGTTTTAGCACCCAACTTTGAATCGAAGAACACCCTCCGTCCTCATTCGCTATCGCTCATGAATCCACCTCTCTCAAGGGAGGACTTGAACCGGGTTTTAAGTTTTCTGTACGTCGAAACTAAATTCATCACAGACTCCTCAAGGGAGGACTCTTGGAAACCTTGATATAATTCTTTTTGTAAGGAATAGAGTTTTGGTTGGTCTAACAGGTATGGCAAGGAACGAAATCATACCATACAATCCGGGACTAAGAAAGTTTGCAAGAGAGCTTAGAAAAAACTCGACGCTTGGAGAAGTTCTTCTATGGAAGAAAATCAGTAGAAGAAAGTTGGGAGTTCAATTTCATCGACAAGTTCCAATTCAGAATTATATCATTGACTTCTATTGTCATGAAATAAAACTGGCCATCGAAGTAGATGGTGGTTCTCATTACACTTCAGAACAAAAAGACAAAGACTTAATCAGAGATTATAATTTGAATCAATTAGGAATTAATATTCTAAGAATTGATGACCTAGATGTGAAAAGTAATATGGACTCGGTAATTAGGTTTTTGAAAAATAGGATTGATTTATTGAAAGGTAAAAAGAGAGATCAATCCTCCCTTGAGGGAGGTGTCCAGAAGGGACGGAGGGTGTTCATTGGGGATTAGAATCTGAATTCAAGTTTCGAACTCCCCTCATATCAAACCAAGAACCTATTGGTTTGATCATCTCCCCTCAAGGGGAGACTTTTACTGTCCTCAGTACCTAAATCAAACATTAACTAATTCTCATGTAAGGAAACCGGTTCTCATCCCTCTTACTTGTATGTACAGAAAATACAAGCGTACAAATAAGTACAGAAAAAAAGAGGAATTCTATGCTGGGAGAGATTTTACTTTGGAGAGCATTGAGTGGTCGGAAGCTGGGAATCAGATTTCAACAAAAAGTTTCTATCCAGGACTTTATCATAAGTTTTTATAGCGAAGAGCTTAAAGTAGCTATAGAAATAAATAAAAACTCAGAGTACGATCCCGTTCAACAAGAAATGGATCAGCTACGAGATAATCGTCTACATGAGTTGGGAATTACCGTTTTAAGGATAGATGATCAGGAAATAAAACGAAGTCTTAATTCGGTACTTCGTTTTCTGGAACATAAAATTCAGTACCTGAAGCGAGGAAGTAAAATAGCTTCCTGATAACAGGATAATTCTTTTGATCAACTTTTTGAGCTTGCTGAGACACTCACTAATTTCCAAGTTCCGCTCGCTTTAGACCAAACCTGAGTTCCGCCCCCAGAAACTTCTATAGATTGTCCGTTGGTAAGTAAAAGTTGCTGTTCATACTCATTTATTAAAACAGCAGTTTGAGAATCAATTACCGTTATTTTCAATATCGGGAACTTCAGGGCCTGATTTTTTTCGATCATTTTAAATGCTGGTAGAACCGAATCTTTGAATTCGTTAAAAGACTCCCAGGTTGTTCCATCTGCATTAAGTCCAGAGAAGTTTTCATGATCGAAAAGATTGAAATATCCTTCCCAGTCAGATTTTTTGGTTGCGAGAACAAGGGTCTCAAAAGATTTCTGTACTTCAGTTTTGATCTGGCTTTTGTCCTCTTCTGTAAACTGAGTAGTCTGTTTATCACAATTAGTAAATAGAATAAAGGAAACCAGTGCGATTAATAAGGTCAATAAATTTTTGATACTCAATTCCTGTTAGCTAGGGTTTGCACACGCTTAAATTTAAGCAGAAAGTTCGGACTCAACTTCTTCAATTTGTCCAGAGTATTCTTCCCATTTAAACATCAAATTGGTGAGTTCACTTTTAATAGATTCGTATTCTAGGCTCACTTCTTTTACCCGATCAGCATCTTCATAGAAATCAGTTTGTGCCATAAGCTCTTCAATTTCTGTTTTTCGTGTTTCCTTTTTTTCGATGTCCGATTCTACTTTATCCAGGTTTTGTTTGATTGGTCGGATTCGTTTGTTCAGCTCATTTCGCTTCTGAGCTTCAAGGCGTTTAGCTTCTTTTCGAGAGAGATCAGATTCTTGAGTTTGAACTTTAACTTTCGGCTGTTCTTTAGAAGCTGATGATTGTTGTGCTTCTTCTTTCTTTTTATCCAAAAAATAAGACACATTCCCTAAATAAGTCTTTATTCGTCCTGGTTGAATTTCGAGTACTTTATTTACAATGGGATCAAGAAACGCTCTATCGTGAGATACGATCATACACGTTCCTTCATACTGCTGAATTGCTTGCTGAAGAATATTATTACTACTCATATCTAAGTGATTGGTAGGCTCATCAAAAATGAGGAAGTTAGCTGGAGATAGAAGCATCTTCGCAAGAGCCAATCGGGACTTCTCACCACCAGAAAGAACTTTCACTTTCTTAAAAACATCGTCTCCCGAAAACAAGAAGCTCCCCAAAATGGAACGAAGTCTACTTTCTTTCTCGCCAGATCCTGCTTGCATCATTATTCCAAGTGGATCAGAATTTAAGTCCAATTCATCTGCTTGATGCTGAGCAAAATAGGAGGTTGTAACATTATACCCTTCAATGCGCTTACCAGCTTGGATAGGTTCTTTGCCCGAAAGAATTCGAATCATGGTTGACTTTCCAGCGCCATTCGGGCCAACAACAGCAATTTTATCTCCTTTTTCGATTTCATAATCGATGCCTTCAAAAACTACATTATCGCCATACTTTTTGGTGATGTTTTCGAGTTGCATCACCACTTGACCACTTTTAGTGGGTGGTGGAAATCGAAATGAAACGGTAGCTAATTCGTCTTCCACTTCAATACGTTCCACTTTTTCAAGCTGCTTTACTCTACTTTGAACCTGACGAGCTTTACTGGCTTTATATCGGAATCGTTCTACAAACTCTTCGGTGTCTTTTAGTGCTTTAGCTTGGTTTTTCTGAGCATTAATTAATAGTTCCTTTTCTTCTGCCCATTTTCGTTCAAAAAACGAATAATTACCCGAATAGTCGTTGATAGAACCTTGCCTTATTGCCAGCGTTCTGTTTGTCATCATATCTAAAAAGGCTCTATCATGAGAAACAACAATTACAGCGCCTGGATAGTTTTTTAGAAAATTTTCAATCCATTGTAAAGACTCGATATCCAAGTGATTTGTAGGTTCATCTAAAAGTAGATACGTTGGATTTTTAAGCAATAACTTTGCCAATGCAATACGCATTAACCATCCACCACTAAACTCGGTTGTTGGTCGGTCGAAATCAGATTCTGAGAATCCAAGTCCCATAAGTACTTTTTCAATTTCTGAACGAAGTGTATAAAGTCCGGAAGTTTCTAGTTGAGTTTGAAGCTCGCCATATTTTTCCAGTAGCTTTTCATATTCAGTAGATTCATGATCAACGACCGCAAATTTCTCTTGAATGTGTTTTACTTCCATTTCTAAATCGAATAATTCCTGAAATGCAGTTTCTACTTCCTCAATAATAGTTAGGTTGAAATCGGGACTAACCCCATCTTGAGGTAAATATCCGAGAGTTTCTTCATTGGATAGGGAAACATTGCCTGCATCCAATTCCTGAATACCCATAATAATTTTGAGCAAGGTGGATTTTCCAGCGCCATTAGGCCCTACTAAACCAATCCGATCACCAGGATTAATTATCGTGTTAATTCCATCGAGTAAATCTCGACTACCTAAAGAAAGCGTAATATTGTCTAGTTGTAGCATGTATTAATTAAAGAGCAGTTTTTTATAAGAAAACTCCCTGCTGTCTGTGAAACCCAGTGAGAGGCAAGAATAATATAGAAAACCAAAAATAGGGTTTAAACTAGTTATAGTGAAATGAATAGTATTATAATATCTAATTTTTAAAAGCAACTTTTTTTGCCGATACTCCTGAAAATACCCCGAATAGGGTATTTAATTTTTTGGGGGAACAATTTAGATTCTCACAAACCCACAATATTTAAATTTTCGGATTATGTACAGAACAAAAAGCGTAGTAGCTATGCTATTGGTAGTATGCGCTACCTCCATCCAAGCACAAGAAACTCACATTGTAGATCTCGCAGGTACAGGAGATTTCGTTAGCATCCATGATGCTGTCGACGCAGCCTCTGCCGGTGATACCATTCGGGTTCAGCCAGACCAATATGCGTTTACGGCGAATCTAGGTCCTGTTTCAATAGATAAAAAATTGGTCATTATAGGTTCTGGTTATATGCCCGTAGAAGAAGGTGGTACAGAACTGATAGATATCCCAGGTACTGGTTTTTTTGACATTACTGGATCAGGAGACGGTACAGTGATAAAAGGATTTAGAATACAAGGGGCTACTGATTTCTTAGATACAGATGCGGGAGCTTCTGGTATTACGATTGAGAATAATTTATTTATTGGGGGAACAAGTATAATTGCTTTTGCTGGTTCACAGGATACTGTTAGAAGTAATATTTTTGTTGGAACAGGTACTTTAACTGTATTTACTAGTGGAGCAAGTACCCAGATAACGAATAATATCTTTTCACAATCTACTTTAGGTTTTTCCGCTCATTATTTATTAAGCATCAGTAGTTCGAGCGGTGCAGTAATTGCATACAATAATTTTATGAATAATGCAGGCACGTCAGGGTACACAATTAGGATAAATACAGGTGCGCCAGAAATCTATTCAAATGGATTTGCGAATCATAGAGGACCGTCAGGGAATTTATCGAATGCAGGAACTGGATTTTACACAAACAATGGTTTTTACGGCACAAGTGAAACACAACCATTTGGTTTAAACACAGTTTTAGAAGACCCTTCCTTTACAAGTTTTGACCCAGATAATGAAGTACTAGACCTCGAGGCGATTGACGATTTTGAGTTTGATCTAACACTTGCAGAAGGGTCAGAATGGATAAACGCAGGACGTACTGGAACTCCTTATTTAGATACGGATGGCTCAAGAAGTGATATAGGGATTTACGCAGGTCCAAATCCTTTCGATGATGGACGTGGAGCACCTACAGTTCCTGTTGTTATACAATTTCAAGTGAACCCTACTACAGTTTCACCTTCAGGTACTATAACCATAACGGCAACGGGAAGAATCGGTTCGGGAAGTAATTAACGATTCCACTTTGGATTTTTCCAAAGATGATTAAAAAAATTACACCACCGAATTTCGAGGAAACACCGTGTTTTATAGAACAAAATTTAAACAAAGAATAAAGGATAAACTTGTTAGTTTTAAGTTAACAAGTGCAATCTTAATTCTCCTTTTCCCATTTGGAAATATTCAGGCTCAATTAACTGCAGCTGAGTATTACATAAATGATGATCCAGGAGTTGGTGTAGCCACAGCTATCTCTACTCCTGCTGATGGAGTATTTGACGAAAATATTGAAGAAGTAAATCTTGATATTCCTACCAATGGCTTAGCAGAAGGGCAGCATACGCTTTACGTTCGCTTCAGGAATGCTAATGGAAATTGGGGAACACCTAAAGGAATTCAATTTACTGTCAGTTCAGAACAACCACTTGTATTTGAGCTTGAATCCGCCGAGTATTATGTAGATACCGATCCCGGAAAAGGAAATGGAACTGCAATTAATATGCCTACCGATGGATCATTTGATAATGCTATAGAAAGTGTCTCTATCGAACTTACAGGTGGAGATTATACCTTAGGAACTCACGAAGTATTTGTACGCTTTAAAGATGTGAATGGGAGATGGGGAGAGGCTAAGGGACAAAGTTTTATCGTAAGCGATCAGGCGGAATTTATACCAAATTTGACCGAAGCAGAGTATTTTGTAAATACTGATCCAGGTGAGGGAATGGGTACTCCTATTTCTGCCCCAATAGATGGCTCTTTTGGTGGAACAAACGAAACAGTCTCATTTGATATTTCAGGTGGGGACTATAGCTTAGGAACTCACAAAGTATTTGTCCGGTTTAAAGATGCTAACGGAAATTGGGGGCAGCCAAGAGGACAAGGATTTATAGTAAACGATGCTGCTGATTTTGTATACACCCTTACCAATGCAGAGTACTTTATAAATACCGATCCTGGTGAAGGGAATGGGACGGCAGTTGCAGCTCCAGTTGATGGAAGTTTCAACGGAAAAATTGAATCGTTCGATATTGAAGTGCCAATAAATGATCTTCCCGATGGACCTCATACGGTGTTCACACGGTTTCAAGGATCGGATGGGAATTGGGGAGCAAAGCGAGGATTCCAATTTATGGTTTCATCCGCCGAAGAAGAAGATTTGACCATTGTTGGTGCAGAATATTTTGTAAATACTGATCCAGGAGAAGGAAGTGGAACACCAGTTACAGCTCCAGTTGATGGCGCTTTTGATGAGGCTATAGAAGAGCTTTCTGCCACTTTTAATGTGGGAGATTTAGGGCTTTCGATAGGTCGCCATTTTGCATATTTCAGAGTTAAAGGTTCAAATGGAAAATGGGGTCCCGCTCGTGGTGTACCATTCCAAATAGAAGATATTGCCTTTATAGATAGAGCAGAGTATTATTTTGGTTCTGATCCAGGTGAAGGAAATGGTACACTTATAAGTGTAGCAAAAGATGGAAATTTTGATTCAGATTTTGAGGAAATTGAGTTAGACATACCAATGTCAGAAACAGGACTTTCTGTGGGTCAACACACCATGAACATCCGTTTTAGAAATTCTAGAGGCGAATGGAGTCAACCTAGTTCAAAAAATATTACTGTTGAAGTTCGTCCTATTGTTGTTGTTTCAACAGATACTCTTCAGTTTGGTGAAGCAGTAGTTGGGGATGAAATAACAAGAAATTTTACGGTCGGTAATAACGGTGATGGTCCTTTAAATATATCAAATATTACATCTTCTTCTTCTGAGTTTACTATTTCAGAAACAACGGGTTCAATTCCTGCAAACTCTGAAAACGAACTCACTTTTACCGTTACATACAACCCAAGTAGTGCAGGAAATAAAAATGCCACTCTTACCATCGCTAATAACGATAGGAATCAAACGATACGGCTACTAGGTTCAGCTCTAGCAAAAGAGCCGATTATGGTGCTTTCTTCTACCGCACTTGAATTTGGTGAGGTTTTGGTAGGAGATAGTGTTGCCCAACAAATTGCTGTTTATAATACCGGTTTTGATACGTTAACTATCGACAATCTTTCACTGAGTTCTTCGGAATATAAAGTAAGTCCAAGTTCAGGAACGCTAGCTCCTGGTAATTCATCAACAGATAGTTTAGTATTTAACATAGCGCTCGTCCCTGAATCCGATGGAAGTAAGACAGCAACACTTTCAGTTGCAGGAAATATAACTACTCAGCAAGTGAGTTTAAGTGGTACAGCTAAGTTAAATCCAGAGCCTACTATTTCGTTAGGGAATTCTACCTTAGCATTTGGAGCTATTGAAATTGGGACGGAGTCTGAAAAAACATTACAGATTAGAAACCTAGGAACCAATACATTAACTATTTCTTCTATTGTAGCCACGGGAACTTCATTCAGTATAGATGTTTCTACTCCGATTGAAGTAGTAAGAGGAACGCCTTTAAATGTTCCAGTTACTTTCGCCCCAGGAACGGCTTCAACGTTCACAGGAAGTATTCAAGTGAATAGCAATGACGCTTCTAATAGTTCCGTTGGCGTGATTCTTAGTGGAGAAGGAACATTAGGACCACCTGTGAAACTCTTAGAAGTAAGTCCTGATACCTTAGACTTTGGGCTTGTAACTAAAGAAGAAACTAGTAAGCAAGTTATTAGCTTAACTAACGATGGAAATGCTACGCTATCTATTACTGGAATGGTGTCTGATAACAGTAGTTTCTTTGTTGAAGATGCCCCTAATCCGCAGAATCCTTTATTAATTGCAGGAGGAGAATCTGCCAATATTGATATTTCATTCTCTCCCTCGACGGGTGGAGCGCAAGCTTTTTCTGGCATTCTTTCAATAAGTAGCGATCGTACAATAGGCGAAACGGTAGAAACACTTTCTATGAAGGGGATAGGTGTAGATGAGCCTACTCCAAGTATTTTATTAAGCACTCGTAGAATAGATTTCGGTGAGCTGAAACTAGGAAACTCTAGTTCTTCATCGTTTATGTTAACGAATGGTGGGAATGCAGATTTGATAGTTAGCAATATCTCATCGAATAATTCAGTATTCAAATTAGCAAGTTCATCAGCTAGCTCATTTACCTTAACGCCAAATCAATCCCAAACCATTGATTTAGAATTTGAGCCAACAACGGTTACTGAATATGCATCTCAACTTACTGTATCTAGTAATATAGATGCTGTAATTATTGATTTATTAGGTTCTGGGGTTACATTGTCTGCAGGGATTGATACTACAACCATCAGAACAGATGAGGTTGTAGTTTCTACAGGTCAGGCAATTCCAATAAATATTACTCCAACAGGAATTGGTAATTCAGGTTCCGTTTTTATCTATTATAAGTCTGGTGGACCTGGAGCAATTAGCAGTTATACTAAAACTCAAATGCAACGAGGTAGTACAGGCGCCTATTCGGTTTCTTTACCTGCAAGTATTACAACAGCAAATGGAGTTTCATACTGGTATGAGATTTCAGATGGAATTGAAACAGTTACTTCACCTATAACTAGCCCAAATTTTAAGCCATACAGTATTTTAGTCGAGATTCCTGATGGGGTAGTCCGTAATTCTCCACAACCTGCTGGGGCAGACCAAAATTTTTATAGATTAGTTTCTGTTCCTCTTGTTCAAACTTCGGGATCAGTAACTACTGTACTTGAAAATTTTGGAGAATATAGTCCTGAAGCATGGAGATTATTTAGATGGCAGTCTGGTAAATATGTGGAACATAACGAAAATGGGTTCGAAACTTTTGCACCTGGTAGAGGATACTGGTTTATAACTACAAAAGCTGCTTCCATACAATCAGGAACCGGTAAAAGTGCAAGGACAGACAAGCCATTTAGTATTTTTCTTCAGCCCGGTTGGAATATGATTGGATCTCCATTTAACTATATAACGGACTGGACACAAGCAACAAAACCTTCTGGAGTTGAGAATCTCTGGATGTACGATGGGTCAGGGTTTGTAAATAGCAACACATTTGCACCATGGGAAGGCTATTTTGTAAATAATACCACAAATAATCCGCTCGAATTAAAGCTTAGCGCGGCTCAACTCACTGGGTCGGGAAAAGAAATTGTTTCAAGTAAATATACTTTTGATACAAGTGAAGGATGGTTTATTAACCTTGAGACAAAATCTGGATTAATAAAAGATACATACAACTATTTAGGCGCTCAAGTAGGCGCATCTGATGAAAAAGATGATCTGGACATTAGTGACGCTCCTAAACAACCTGGTGAATATCTTCAACTTTCGATTATTAATAAGACTATTTCAGATGGGACATACTCTGTGGATATTCGAAAGCCAAACTTTGACGGCCATTATTGGGATTTTGAAATTAATACAAACACGAGTGCAGAAAAGATAGATTTAGGACTATTAACTCAAGGAGCCTTACCGGAAAATTTCAAGGTTCGAATACTTGATAAAGATCAAAAAACAGTTTGGGATGTTTCTACCGATGAAGCGAGTTCCAGAGTGATACGTTCTGGAATGGGTGTAGAAATGACCCGGAAATTCAGAGCTATTGTAGGAACCGAGGAATTTATTATGAATAACGATCTTGGGATCAAAGATTTACCAAGTACCTTTATTCTTAAGAATAACTATCCAAACCCATTCAATCCATCAACAACCATTGTTTTTGGTCTTCCAGAAGCTTCTAATGTAACCCTTGAAATCTATAACTCAATTGGTCGAAAGGTAGCTACGCTAATAAATGGGACAATGGAAGCAGGTTATCACGATTTTATTTGGGATGCTTCAAGGGTAGCAAGTGGGGTGTACTTCTATCGAATTACCGCACGTGGGAATACGAGCAACTCAACGTTCTCAAACATTCAAAGAATGACGTTAATTAAATAATCATGAAACAGTCATTACAAACCATACAGAATATGAAGGCAGTTGTACTAAGTAGAGTTATTTATCCAATCGTTGTATTTGTGTTCCTATCACTGGGGCAACAATCTATGGCTCAAGAACGAGTGGCGGTCTTTGATTTCGAGATTACAACAGGACTTACTGAGAGTGATGCTATTGTATTAACCAATAAGTTTAGAAATGAGATTGCCAATGCTCCTAATTATACCTCAGTAGAGCGAGATAAGATTGAAGCCGTAGTAAAAGAAGGGCTATTTGGCGAATCAGATATTGCAGATCAAAACGAAGCCATACAATTAGGTCGTCAACTTTCCGCAACAAAAATTATACTAGGTAACATCGGTAAAATTGGTACGACTTATTCAGTAGTTGTTCGCATTATTGATGTAGAGACAGGATCTATAGAGAACTCAGAATCGCTTGAACATCGAGGTCAGTTGGAAGATTTATTGGTGGAGTTAGAGGTTATGGCAAAGAAGCTAACCGGTACATATGTTAAGAAGAAGAAGCGAGGTTGGCTGTATGTCACAGGAGTAGTAATCGTTGGATCGGTAGTAACAGGGTTGTTGCTATTTTCGGATGATGGAGGAGACGCAACGTTGCCAGTTCCCCCTAGCCCACCTAGTAATTAAAAATAACTAGGAGACGATTTTGGAATCGAATACTACTAAAATTTGGGGAGAGATAAAGGGAATTCAGTTTGCTCAAAGGATTCTATGTGCTAAAATATTGTGGGTTACAATAATCTTGTTTGGTTCTTTCCAAACAGTAGAAGCACAAAAGAAACCAACTTGGACTAATGAATTTCCAAACTCTCCCCAATATTATATAGGTATCGGAAGTTCTGTTATTTCAGAAAATGATTCTGATTATCAAGACCGAGCAAGAGACATTGCATTAGGTAGGTTAATATCAGGAATCGAAGTGAATGTTTCCAGTATCTCAGAGGCTACACTTAAAAAAATTGGAGGAGATGTAGAAGATGTTTTTACTTTGATGTCTACATCTGAAGCCCAGCAAACAATTGAAGATTACGAAACAGTAGATACTTGGCAAAATGAGGATGAGTATTGGGTTTATCTTCGTCTATCTAAAACTGCTTATAACCAGAGGGTGCAAGAAAAAGTAGCCATTGCACAATCTCAGGCATATACAGCGTACAAAGATGGGTTGATTCAATATCAAAATGGGAACTATGTAACGGCAATTTCGATACTAGTAAAAGGCTTAGAAGATATATCTCCTTATTTAACCCGAATTAAAAATATCGATCATGATGGAAGCTCTATTAATATTTTTGCGGAGTTAGAAACATCGCTTCAAATTATTTTAGATGATTTAAGAATAGAAAATGAGAGCGGACCTACTGAAGTTATGATTGGTCAGCCATCGAAAGAATCATTGAAAGTGAAAATTTCGAATAAAGAAACAGGAAATTTGATTGAAGGTCTTCCTGTTGAATTTGAATACATCCGAGGAGATGGCGAACTAAATTCTCCCGTATTCACAAACAAAGTTGGGATATCTGAAGGAAAAATAATCAAGACAATTTCAGATGAGAAATTACAGATTATAGCTTCTAAAATATCATTAAAAGCATTCCTTGAGGATAAACAAGATCCGTTAACAGAAAGCTTAGTAAATAGTTTTAATATTACTGATGTTCGGTATGTATTAAAAGTGAGTGGCACTCCAGTTTTCATAGAATTGAAAGAAATTTTTTTAGGAGATGAAAAGAAAACAGAATATATAGAATCATTTATTAGAAAAGAGTTTACAGCATCAGGCTTTAGTTTTATTGACGACTTAAACAATGCTGAATATTATATCGAAGTTGAAACAATATCCAAAAAAGGTTCTGAAACCTACGGGATGTTTTCCTCTACTCTCAACTTCAAGATTTCGGTTACCAGTTTAAAAACAGGAGAAGAGATTGCTTTTTATTCTCAATCAGATATTAAAGGACGTAGTGATAGCTATGAAAAAGCTGCCATTAAAGCCTTTGAACTTGGAGTGGATTCGCTCGGAAAAAATATTTCTAAAGAGTTGATAGAAAAAATAAAAAAATAGCTGCACTGAAATTTTTATTGGATAACTCTATTTCATAAGTCAAACATTGAGTATTCTAAAAGTATAAACTCAAATTTATTTTTACTTTAGTTCCATTCATGACTTTGTTAATCATTTATTTATTAGTAGCAGTAGGAGTTTCCTTTATTTGTTCAATTCTGGAAGCTGTTCTATTATCAATAACTCCTTCATTTATTGCGTTAAAGCAGCGAGAAGGCTTAAAGGTGAGCGACTTATTAGTAGAACTAAAGAAAGATATTGATAAACCTCTTTCTGCAATTCTTAGTTTAAATACCATTGCGCACACAGTTGGAGCAGCTGGAGTTGGTGCTCAGGCTCAAGTTGTATTTGGAAGTGCATATTTGAGTATTACCTCCGCTATTCTCACTCTTTTGATTTTGATTTTTTCTGAAATCATCCCAAAAACATTAGGAGCTAACTACTGGAAAGAGTTATCAGGTGTTTCAGCTAGAGCGATTAAGATTCTTATCTATATTACATATCCATTGGTGCTGCTCTCAAATGGGATTACTAGAAGATTATCTAAAGATGGAGACAATCAAACTTTGAGTAGAGAAGAGTTTTCTGCAATGGCTGATATTGGAGTTGAAGAAGGAGTGTTTGAAGAAGGAGAATCCAAGATTTTTAAAAATCTGATTCGTTTTAGTTCTTTGCGTGCGGTAGATATCATGACACCTAGAATAGTAGTCGTTCGATTTAGTAAGGAAACTAAAATCAAAGAAGCGCTGAGCAACAAAGACAACCTAATTTTTTCGAGATTCCCAGTCTATGAAGAGGGAGAGGAAGATATAGTCGGTTATGTGCTTAAGAATGATTTATATAAAGAGCTTTCTAAAGGAAATGGGGAATGGGAATTAAGTGAGATAATGCGAAATATTTTAATCTTCCCAGAAAAAGTTCAGCTTAAATTATTCTTCGAAAAAATAATTGAACAGCAGGAGCATATTGCAGCAATTGTTGATGAATACGGAGGATTTTCAGGAATTGTAACCATGGAAGATGTGGTAGAAACATTGCTCGGACTAGAAATTGTAGATGAGGCAGATACCATTGAAGACATGCAAAAATTAGCACGAAGAAATTGGAGAGAACGAGCTCAAAAAATTGGGATCAACGTTTCTAAAAGTACTGAATCAAAAACTACATCTCCAAAACCAGATTCGAAGTAAATGCTAGTTAAATAACTTTGAATGAATATTTTGTGCTGTTCCAATCAAGTTATCTTCATCAACCACAAAACTAAGAATTCGTTTTTCTTTGGTGAATGTGATCATATCTACTTCCTCAGAATTCATTGAAGAGAACACCTTTTTTGTAAGTTCATTCATATTGGAAAAAGTACATCCGATTAAACTGATCAACCCCTTATCCTGTTCTATGGTAACCGTACCAACCTCTATCAAATCTTTAGAAAGCTTATCAAGTTTTATGGAACTTGATAGGGCGATAGTAACGGATGCTTCTGTAGTATTGACGGCATCAACCGGAAGTCGAAGTTTTTCTAGCGCTGCAAATACTTTGGTTAAGAATGAGTATCCCATTACCGTTTCATAGGCACTTACTGTAAGCAAAACCATCTCTTTTTTAAAAGACATTGCTAATACTTCTCTATTGTGATTTGATTCACGAATAATTTTTGTCCCTTCATCATCAGGCTTAAACATATTCTTTACAAAAACTGGAATGTTCCGTTCTTGCCCCGGTTTTAGTGTAGATGGATGTAGAACTTTAGCTCCGAAGTAAGCCATTTCTGTTGCATCAAAATAACTAAGTTCGGAGACGGGTTTGGCATCCATGATGAATCTTGGATCGCTGGTATACACTCCACTTACATCTGTCCAAATTTCTATTGCTTGTGCATTAAGAGCTCCGCCAATTAAACTTGCAGAATAATCCGATCCCTCAAAGCCAAGTGTGGTCGTAGTTCCATTTGGTGCTTCACCATAAAATCCGCCAATTATGGGAGTGAATCCGCTATCCAAAACCGTCTCTAATGCCCCACATTTTTGGTTGATCAACCCTCGGTTTGGGTTCGCTTTCCCATACTCCGAATCAGTTTTTATAAGTTTTTTGGCATCGATATATTGAGTAAGCATATTCACAGCCAAACCACATTGAGCGAGCAGAAAAGATGAAATTTGTTCACCAATTGCTGCAATTGCATCCTTCATACTATCTTCGAGATCACCCTTTTTGGCTACATACTCAAGAAGCTTTTTTAGCTTGTTAATCTTTTCGATCAGTTTCTTATCACAACTCTCTTTGATCAACGTGTTTTTAGCATGAGGGTGATTCTCAAGGAAGTTATCAACGAGGGTTTGGTGGCGCTCTTGAATAGAATCGGCAATAGAATATGCATCATCTAGATTTCCAACAGCGGCGAATTTAGCGGCTTCTATAAGCTGCCGTGTAGTTCGAGCGGTAGCAGAGACAATAACAACGGGGTATTCATACCTCTTTATGATATCCAAAACCTGCTTCCAGGTTTGGTGATCGTTCATTGAGGTCCCGCCAAATTTAAGTACGTGTATATTCATGGATAGTATTTTAGCAGTTGAAAATAAGGGTTCTGAAATCCGATTAGAAGAGAAAATAATTTTCAGTATAAATTATTCTTAAACTAGTTCAGAATTGTAGATGTTAGATGATTTATTGACAGATAGCTTAAACCTACATCCATAGAATGGTGAGCTGAAATATTCATGAAGCCTCGATGCATTCGTAGATGAGAGCTTTTTTTTTGGAACCTGTACTGATGAAGATCAGTATCGGCACAAAAGTGAATAGTGATATTAAAGCATTGTCCTTTTGGCTTGATCCAAAAGAACGAAAAGATCAAGACGCTGGAATCCTGACGCGTTCCCCTTACACTTGCTAAATAATTCCAAAGGTCTATGTTCATTCGGTAGAATGTTGAATGCTCCAGCCGGTGTGGAATTATTTGTCCTTCGGACACGCTCGTTTAGGCTCACTTGTTTCGCCAGTATTTCAGAGGTCATTTTTAGTACCCTTCTTAAACTGTCAACGAATTATGTGACATCTACAAGAATGACCTTGTTCCTAAAAGTTGTATGAATAAATTCTATCTTGCCAATAAAAATGCAGGTTGCAGTTATTGGCGGGGGCGCCGCAGGATTTTTTAGTGCCATTTCAGCGAAGACACATCACCCAGATGCCAAAGTTACTATCTATGAAAAATCAGATAAGCTTCTTTCTAAGGTAAAAGTTTCTGGTGGAGGTCGGTGCAATGTAACTCACCATTGTTTTAAAGTAAGTGAGCTTGTTAAGTTTTACCCAAGAGGAGAGAAACCGCTCAAGAAAGCATTTGGTATTTTTTCACCAACAGATACTATTTCTTGGTTTCAAGAACGAGGAGTAGAGCTAAAAACTGAAGCTGATGGACGAATGTTTCCAACTACAGATTCTTCACAAACTATTATCGATTGTTTGATGGGGGAAGTTCAAAAGTTAGGAATAGGAATTAAAACGAAATCAGCCATTAAAAAATTAACCAAAGAAGATGATGGGTATTTAATTGGTTTCAAGAATGGGGAAACTAAGTTTGCAGATAAAGTAATTGTAGCGACAGGTGGAAGTCCAAGAACTGAGGGATTTAATTGGCTAAGGGAATTAGGGCACACCATTGAAGAACCCGTTCCATCTCTTTTCACCTTCAATATGCCTAACGAGCGAATCAAAGAATTAATGGGTGTGGTTGCAAACCCTGCTTCTGTTAAAGTGATGGGAACTAAGCTAAAAAGTTCTGGACCTATTTTAATTACACACTGGGGAATGAGTGGGCCAGCTATTCTAAAACTTTCTGCTTTTGGTGCAAGGGTATTGCACGATAGGGATTACCAGTTCAAAGCATTAGTGAATTGGATTGGGGAGAAATCCGAAAAAGAAATTCGAGATGTTTTAGACGAGGTAGTATTTCAAAACCCTAAGAAGAAAGTGCAGAATGTAAATCCATTTGCATTAGCAGGCCGACTTTGGGAGTTTTTATTGAATAAAATCGAAATTTCAGACGGAATGATTTGGGATAACATGGGGAAGAAGAACATCAATCGATTAGTACATGTTTTAATGAATGATGATTACCAAGTCTCTGGTAAAACAACCTTCAAAGAAGAGTTTGTAACTTGTGGTGGAATTAGTTTACAAGATGTAAACATCAAAACGATGCATAGTAGAACAAGTCCTAATCTCTATTTTGCGGGTGAGGTTTTAGATATTGACGGCGTAACAGGTGGATTCAACTTCCAAAATGCATGGACTAGCGGGTTTATTGCTGGTAGGTTGGGTAGGGTTTAGTCTTCTAGTATTGTTGCTCGAACAACATTTGGTCTATTAATTGCATTTTTAGCATCACTAAGAGTTCTATATTTTGAAATGCTAGTTGTTATTCTACCACCAAAAGTAGAGGTGGTAATTTTCACTTTAATTTTTTTCCTTTTTTTATATGATGGAGATTTTAGGATGATCTCTTTTTCTAAAATACTAGATGTTCTTCTCCACCTCTTATTCCCTATTCTTTTTTGAAAAGGACGTAGGTGTTTTCCCCATTCGCCATTTCTATACTTTCCTTTATGGTACGCCTTTCTATAATTGTTCATTCAAGATGTAATCTATTTCAAATCATCTGAGAAAACCGCATGAATCCCTTGACGAAGATTGTACTCACTTTTCATTACTTCTCCATAAGCTCCAGCGCTACGAATGGCAAGTAAGTCGCCCCGTTGTATTTCAGCTAGATCAATATCTTTACGGAAGGTGTCTGAGCTTTCACAAATTGGCCCAACTACATCGTACTTCTTTATTGGAAGAGTACTAGTTAGTACTTCAATCTCGTGAGTGGCTTGATATAATGCAGGACGAATTAGTTCGGTCATACCAGCATCAACTATAGCAAATGTTTTTTCTAACCCTGTTTTGGTGAAAAGCACTTGAGTAACTAAACTTCCACATTGGCCAACGACGGATCTACCTAGTTCGAAATGCAAGGTTTGGTGTGGCTTTAGTTTGATGAGTTCTTCAAAGAGATTAAAATATCGTTCAAAATCGGGAATAGGATTAGAATTTGGATTCTCATAATCGATCCCAAAACCACCACCTACGTTTATTACTTCCAGTTTAAACCCTTGCTCTTCGAAACGGTTGTTTAATTGATTCGCTCGTTCACATAACTCGCGAAAAGGTTTTAATTCTTGAATCTGAGATCCAATATGAAAGTGAAGACCAATCAAGTTAATATTCTTCATTAAAGGCAAATCGTGAAGAATTTGCTCTAAATCCTGTCCATTTATTCCAAATTTATTCTCTTTTAGCCCAGTAGTAATATAACGGTGAGTATTTGCATTCACATTAGGGTTCAATCGTAATGCTACTCGAGCAACGGTTCCCATTTCTTGAGCAAGTTCATTTATCACATGAAGTTCTTGTCCAGATTCTACATTAAAGCAAAAGATGTCATTCTCTAGACCAAGTTTTATTTCCGAATCTCGTTTTCCAACTCCTGCAAAAGCTATTTGAGAAGCTTTGAAACCACAATCTAGCGCTCGTCGAACTTCACCACCACTTACGCAATCAGCATGAAGTCCTGCTTTTCGAATCTCTTCAAGAATTCTAGATTGATGGTTCGCCTTAAATGCATAGTGGACATGAAATCCTTTTGAAATTCCATGCTTTTCGATTTCAAAAAGCGTAGCGCGAAGTAATTCTAAATCGTAAAAATAAAATGGGGTGCTTTCCTTTTTAAAGGAGTTAACAACTTTGATTGGAAACATTCTTGTGTACTATACCTTTTCTTCGGTTGTTTGAGTTGGTGTCAGTTTTTCTTTATTTGCTACAGTTAGTGCAATAATAGAATCTCCAGGTTGTGGAGTTGGAGGATTATCAACAGAAAAAGGAATTAATGTTGATTCATCAGCACTTAATACAAAAATGGGGATACTATTATCACCATAAAGATTATTGTATTCATTAAAGTTAAATTCATCAGTAATTGGAGTATTACTTACTGTAATATTTGATTTCACGAAATCATTAATTGCTTCATGATTTAATTCGTTGGAAAATAGAGTTCTTCCACCGAGAAAATCACTTGATTCTTTTGCTCTTCGTTTTGATGTAGCAGATTGAGCTAATTGAAAAACGTTTGATGAACCAAAGTATTCAGCAAAACTAATAGAAGCTAGCGAGTTTACCTCATCATTTGGTGTAAGTGCCATTAAATGTCCAATCCCATCTAAACTAATTTCATCCAAGGCATATTCTGAGAGTATGTTACCGTAATAAGTATTTAGTCCACTCTTTCGAGCTTTCGAAATATTCTCCCAATTCGAATCGGCGACCAAAACCTTTAGACCAAGTTCTTTGAGAGTTGTCGCAATCATTCTAGACCATTCATGCGCACCAAGAAAAAGCACTCCATTTGGTTTTGGTTTTGCAACCCCAAGCATTCTAGCAACTGGTAATGCAGAAAGACCATATATAGTCACGGTAGAGATTATTACAATAAAGGTATAGGGTATTAATTGCTCTGCTATAGCATATCCTTCTTCTTCAAGACGGAGTGCAAAAATGGATGAAATAGCGGCGGCAACAATACCTCTTGGAGCCATCCACGATAAAAAAGCCTTTTCTTTGAATGTGAGCTGTGAGCCAAAAGTTGCTCCAAAAATAGAAGCGGGCCTTACAATAATGAATAGAGCAAGCAAGAACCAAAGACTGTTTAAGTTAAAATATTCGAGGTGTTCGATTTTTAATCTAGAAGCCAAAAGAATGAAGAGAGTAGAAATTAAAAGGACCTGTAGATTCTCTTTGAATTCAATGATATGTTTTATTCGAATCTCTTTTTGATTTGCAAGAATAATACCCATTACAGTAACAGCAAGTAAACCAGATTCATGTTGTAAAGTATTGGATGCAGTAAATACAGAAACAACAATCATTAATGTAACTGGGTTTTGCAGATAATCCGGTAGCCAATGCTTTTTCATTGCCAAATACATTATTCCTGCACCAAGAGCACCAAAGAAAGTTCCATCAACAATAGTAGTAACAATTACAAGTCCCGCTTTTCCAGAAATACTCTCAAACCCACCCGCAAGAATAATTTCAAAGACAAGTACAGCCATCATTGCACCAATAGGATCATTTACAATACCTTCCCATTTAATAATAGAACTAGCTGTTTCAGTTGGTCGTACTTGCCTTAGAAGTGGAATTATTACAGTTGGTCCAGTTACAATAAGAATAGCCCCAAAAAGTACTGAGATTTCAACTCCTAAATCTAAAAACAAATAAGCTGCCACTGAGGCAAGAAACCAAGTAATAGCAATTCCAATAGTAATGAGCTTTATTACGACTCCTCCTATTTTACGGAATTCAGACATTCTTAAACTTAACCCACCTTCAAAAAGAATTATTGCCACAGAAATAGAAACAAAAGGACTTAGGAGGTTACCCATAAGAGCGTCTGGATCGATAAATCCTGTAACCGGCCCAGCTATGATTCCAAAGGCGAGTAGCATTAAAATAGCTGGTAGCTTTGTTCTCCATGCTAGCCACTGAGCCGAAATTCCCAGTGCAATAACACTAGCTAAGCCTACTAATATATGTTCATCCATTTAATCGAATAATTTTTTTTTCTTTTCTTCAAACATAACACTCTTTTTGTTAACATATAGTGGAACTAAAGGATACCATTTCATATTTAGTTGGTATACAAGTTAGCTCTGTAGTTCAAAAATTAATCATTATAGAAGCAAAGCATTCCATGCGTGCTTGAGATACAGTGCTAAGCAATATTGTTTAATATTTAAATCTTATTCTTTTGGAACATAAAAAACTTGCTAAAAATCTTGGTTTATCTGATGTATATGCAATAGCTACTGGAGCTATGTTTAGCTCAGGGTTTTTCCTTCTACCAGGTTTGGCTGCGGCTGAAACCGGTCCTTCGGTATTTCTAGCTTATTTAGTCTCGGGTATAATTGTACTTCCTACAATGTTTAGTGTTGCAGAATTGGCTACAGCTATGCCTAAAGCTGGTGGTACTTACTACATAATAGACCGAAGTCTTGGTCCTATGATAGGAACAATAGGAGGATTTGGGTCATGGATTGCATTAGTATTAAAAAGTGCATTTGCTTTAATAGGGATGGGGGCTTATATAGCTATTTTTTATGATGTTCCGATTATTCCAGTAGCAGTTTTTCTGACTATTGTATTTGGTATTCTTAATATTGTAGGTGCAAAGGAAACTACCTTGTTACAAAAAATATTAGTAGCTGCCTTAGTTACAATAATGTTTTTTTATGTTATTCAGGGAATATTTGCTGTTTTTTCACCTGATTTAATTGAACAAACCACAAGCAGGTTTACTCCTCTTTTTATTGATGGGTATTACGGTTTCTTTGCTACTGTTGGGATGGTATTTGTTTCCTATGCTGGACTTACTAAGGTAGCAAGTATTGCTGAAGAGGTGAAAAATCCTGACAGAAATATTCCATTAGGAATGTTTTTGGCTATTATAACAGCTGTTTTTGTATACGTTGTAGGTGTATTTATAATGGTATCGGTACTAGATCCCAACGAGTTCCGTGAAGATTTAACACCTGTTGCTACAGCTGGTGAAGCATTCTTGCATTGGCTTCCAGAACCCGGAGGATTGATTTTAATTGTAATTGCGGCTGTTGCAGCTTTCGCTTCTACTGGTAATGCAGGAATTATGTCTGCTTCTAGATACCCCATGGCAATGGCAAGAGATAAGCTAATTAACGATCGATTTGCAACAATTGGAAAACTTGGAACACCACATTGGGCAGTATTGGCTACCGTAATAATGATGATTATTATTCTATTAGCTTTTAATGTAGCTGAAGTAGCTAAACTTGCAAGTGCTTTTCAATTACTATTATTTGGATTGCTCAATCTTGCAGTTATCGTAATGCGCGAAAGCAAGATTAAAGAATATGATCCAGGTTTTAATTCCCCATTCTACCCATGGTTACAAATTGCAGGAATCATTCTTTCGATTATCCTGATTTTTGAAATGGGTGGACTTTCAATTTTATTCACTATAGTAGTATGTGTTTTTGGAGTAATTTGGTTTAAATATTATGCTTCTGAAAAAGTAGATCGTCAAGGAGCTATTTTTCATGTACATGCAAGGCTTGGAGAAAATAAAGATCTTGGTCTTGAGGTGGAAATGCGTGGAATCTTAAAAGAAAAAGGACTTCGTCAGGAAGATCAATACGAGGAAATGATCTCAAGATCAGATGTACTGGACGTTTCAGATTCTATTAGTTATGAAGAGATAGTTAAAAAGGTCTCGTCACTTTTCGCTAAGAAGTTAAATAAAACTGAAGAGGAGTTAACTAAGGTAATTAGCGAATTCGACAAAGATCATATTATTCCTATTGCAGGAGGTACTGCCCTAAATCATGCAAGGCTCACTGGTGAGGTACATCCTGAAATGGTATTAGTAAGAATAAAAAAAGGGATAAAAACAGATGACTTAGGTCATCTTAAAGATGATAAATCTGGAAGTGATTCTCTTTATTGCATTTTATTTTTGATTAGCTCAGAAGAAGATACAGGACAACATTTAAGAATGCTTGCTCATATAGCAGGAAAAGTAGACGTTCAAAATTTTAAAGAAAGATGGACTACCGCTGAAGACGAAGGGGAATTACGAGAGATTCTGCTTCGTGATGAACGGTTTATTCGATTGGTATTGAGTAAAGAGAATGATACAAATCAATATATAGGGAAAATGATCAAGGATATGAAGCTTCCGGGTCAGAGTTTGATCACAATCATCTACCGAAATGGGGAAATCAAAATCCCACATGGTATTACGGTACTCCAAGAAGGTGATGAGCTATCCATTATAGGCGAAAAGGAGGATATTAAATCTCTTCAAAAACTTTCTAATTAACTATGAGCTAAATATTTTATCTATCAAAAAAAGTTAAGATGTCATCTAATGAAAGAAGTTTTTCATCACTCTCTTTCATGTTACGAAGTGTGAACTTCCCTTCTTCAAGTTCGTTATCACCAACAATAAGAGTGAAGTTTGCATTTTCGCGATTTGCATCTTTCATTTGTGCTCGCATTGAACGTCCAAGATAATCCATGGTAGCAGATATACCCTTTTTTCTAAGAGTAGGCAAAGTTGTTAACGCCCAAGTTCTAGCGGTTTCTCCAAGCGCAACAAAGTAGATATCAACTGATTTTGGTTCTGCTAACGTAATATTAAGTTCTTCGCAAGCAATAAGTAAGCGCTCAATTCCTGCAGCAAAGCCAACAGCTGGTGTTGGTTGACCACCAATTTCTTCGACCAATAAATCATATCGTCCACCACCTGCTAAGGCATCCTGAGAACCAAGATCAGGACTAGTAAGTTCAAATGCAGTTCGAGTATAATAATCCATTCCTCTTACCAATAAAGGATCTATTGTAAATTCTATATCTAGCTTTTTTAAATAATCACAGATAAGATTAAAATGTGTCTCAGATTCTTCATTCAAGAAATCTCCGATAATCGGCGCGTTTTTTATAAACTCTTGATCTTCAGGTTCTTTGGAGTCTAAGATCCTCATAGGATTTTTCTCAAATCTCTTTTGTGAAAGTTCACTGAGCTTTTGAAAGTGAGGTTTTAAATAATCTCTTAATACAGTTTTGTAAGTATCTCTACTTTCAGGATCACCTACTGAATTAATTTTCAGATTGAAATTTTTAATCCCAATACGTTTATAGATTCCCATCATAAAGGCGATACATTCTACATCAGCTATAGCATCATTGCTACCTATAATTTCAACACCAAACTGGTGAAATTGTCTTTGCCGACCTTTCTGAGGTCGCTCGGCACGGAACATGGGCCCGATATAATATAGCTTTTGAGAACCGCCGCGTTGGTCTAAGTGATGCTCAACAAATGACCGAACCACAGGAGCAGTAAGTTCAGGGCGAAGTACATAGTTACTATCACCTTTTGTGAAAGCAAAAATTTCTTTGGTAACTATATCTGTTAATTGTCCAATACCACGTTTTATAAGCTCAGTTTGCTCCATGATTGGGGTACGGATTTCCTCAAAATTAAACTTCGCAGCCTCTTCGTGGATAATATCTTCAATAGCTCTCCACTTTGGAGATTCGTCAGGAAGAATATCAAACATTCCAAGGTGTGTGGTGTATATAGGTTTTGCCATTCGGGCTTATTTGACGTTGATAATTTTATAATGAAGATAAGCGTAGAATCGGATAGTTTCTTCAATAACTAGATAATTAAGTATACACTCTTTTAATTTCCGGTAACTTATAATATAACCTCCTTAACATTTTTTGTATCATTGGAATGCCCTTATTGATTGGATAAACTTTAGAAGCAGGAAAAGGGGTAAATTTTTAAATCAACAAAAAAAGTAAAGCATGCAACGTAGTTATCAAATATTTGGTAAAGATATAAAAATCAATACTATGGATAGTATTGAGGGAAAAATCCTCCATGACGAACTTGTACTTTATCCAGTAAGTAATAAAGATCACTATGATGTATTAATTAACTATGTATCTGAAATAGAAATGGATAAAGCTCTAAGTGTAAACCCATCTTTAAATTGTTTACACTCAGATAGTATGGTATTTAAAATGGGTGCTGCAACTGCTAGGTTTTACTTTAAAGATTATCATTTAAGAAAAATAGATTTTAGTATTGATGGGAATACAAAAATTAGAAATACTGTTCAAAAATGGAAATCTATTCAATACGCTTCAAACTATGAAGCTATTGGGCAATTATTTCATGAATTAATACTTGTTCCGATGGCGTTTCTTTTTGATGATTGTTCAATTGTTCATAGTTCAGGGGTAATAAATAATAAAGATAAAGCGGTTTTATTTGGTGGTACAGGTGGTGTTGGGAAAACTTCACTTGAGATGACTTTATGTTTAGATCATGAATGTTCTTTTTTTAATGATGATATAGCCGTAATTAATTCGAATGGGAGTTGTTACCCTAACTTTTCTTACCCAAAGATTTATGGTTATAATCTTGAAGGAAACCCAAATTTGAAGAAAAAGATAATGAGTCAGTTAAGTCCATTTGACAAAATTCATTATGCATTACATTCCTTGAAAGGAAAGAACAAAGTTAGACGTAGAGTACAACCAGAAACATTTTATGGGAAAGTTGCTAATACACCTAAGAAGGTTTCATCATTTGTTATTCTTTTTAGAAATAAAATTGATAAGATTACTTTGGAAAGTATTTCAGCACAAAAAGCGTCTGCTCTAAATTCAATTATCATTTCATCAGAGTATAATATTTTCTTTAATCATCTGAAGTGGCATAGTTTTAACTCTTATTCGTTGAATAGAGAGCCTTTTACCACGTATCAATCAATAATCGAAAAGAATAAAGACAATTTAGAGAAGAGCATAAGAGGATTAGATCAGGTTTATATTGCCCATATTCCTTTAAAAATCTCAAATAATGATTATAAAACCCAAATGGTAAATATTCTTAAAGAGTATAAAATAATTTGATACTCTCTTAAAATTGATCAGCTGTTGAAGCGTTAAAAAAGTTGCTTCAGATTCTCTTTCCATCTTACAGGGTTTCTCCATTTTAGCCAGATAATTTGTATTTGTCTCAGCTCCGCCTCTTCATAAAAATTGAAGAAATACAAGATTATAGGGAAAAGTAAAATCGCAATTGTTTTAACAATAAGACGAAATACTAGAATCAAATCACTTGAAAGAAGTGATATGTAAACCAAGACAGCACCTACTAAAAATATTAAGATAATTTTACCCCATTCATATCGAATCGGGTATATTTTGTTGGAGAAGTAAAATATTCCGATAAAAAATATCATTTGAGAAATAAGACTAGCTAATGCAGCCCCTTCAGCTCCCAAATAAGGGATTAGAAGTATATTTAGGACAAGGTTTAGCGAAGAAACAATAATTGTCATAAGGGTTATTCGAGATGTTTTTTTTGCAATTCTTAGTCCAATAGAAACAACATCTCTAAGAGCTACAAAAAATAGTCCAAAGGCGATCAAAGGAATTACGGTAAAAGATGACCAATATATTGTGCTCCCAGTAAATAGCTTTATGACTTCTTTACCAAATAATGATACCCCCATTATACATATCATCATGCCAAAGCCATAATAAGTCATTGTTTTTTGGTAGAAACGATGGCTATCTGAATCCTTCATTTTTTTGAACATGAGAGGAGTTAAGGCCATACTTACAGAAGTAATTACAAAAACTTTTAGAATGGAAGAGATTTTATACGCAAGTGAATACAAACCAACTTCTTCTAATCCCGACATTGAATTTAATACAAAACGGTCAATTACATTGGTTGATGCGGCGGCAAGTCCGGCCATCATCATTGAAAAGCCATACCCCATCATCTCTTTAAAAATGGCATAATGTATGCGTAAGATTGAGTTCCTTAATATATAAGGAATTAATATAATCAGATAAAGTAGGAAGCCAGCTATTTGACCAATATATATAGCATAAAGCCCATCTTTATGATTGAGTAATAAATAAAGTGTTACAAAGAGAGTGACTAACAACTTGATTATATTACTAATAGTAAAAAAAGCAGCTCTGTCTTGTATTCTCATTAATGAAGCTGGTAACTGACCCAATGCTTGCATTCCTGTAGATAGAATAACAAGTACCACCACATTTGCATAATCAGCGTTACCGAAGAATAAACTTGAGACTTGATTCTTATATATGTAAGTAATTGATGTGACGAATACTATCAGTATTGTAACTAAGATAGAAGAGGTAAAAAAAGTTGCTTTATTTTCTTCATCTGTTTGGTCGTAATACCATCTTAATAAGGAGTTATAAAGCCCTAAGCCCAAGACGGAGACAGTCATTTGGTTAATAGCCTCTAAAATACCTAAAGCACCAAAATTTTGAACGCTTAAATATTCAGGATCTGTAAGGAAAGGAATAAGTACAAAGCCAACGAGCTTTACAGAAATGTTCCCAATCCCATAAATTAAAGAGTTTTTAAAGGCTTCTTTGACGTATTTAAGCAAAATTTAATTAATACTGTAGGTGGAATATTTCATATTCAAAAAAGATAGACTTTAAATTGTTTTAATCTTTTTAATAAATTTTGGATAATTCTTTTCTGAGTCAAAATAGGTTAGGCATGTGTTTCTCGCGGCTTTACTTTTCTCAATTCTTAAAAGCGGATTCTTTAATGCTTCTTCTAATGCGTTTAATATTTCATTGGTAGTAAAGTCTTGATTAACTAGCCAACCATTAGTGTTATTTACAAGTTCAGAAGTCCCGCCAACATTGGTAGCTAGTGCTGGTATCCCAAAACTATTTGCCTCCATAATTGAGACTGGTATACCCTCTGATTTACTTAGATTAATGAAGAGGTCGGTTTTGTTTTTAGCATACCATGCTATTAAATTTTTATTTTTAATATGTCCATGAAGAGTTCCAGTGAGGTTTTTCGGAAATTGATCTATAATGTTTTTTAGTTCCGAAAGGAGATTTCCAGTCCCAAAATGATGCCACTTTAAATTAATTTTTGGGTTTGATTCAGAAAATAATTTAAGCGATTTAGCTATCAAAGCTACTCTTTTGTTGCTGTTAATACTTGAGCACGATACAATAACTAAAAAACCATCCTCATTTTTATGGTTAGATTGTTTGGACTCTGGAATTGGAATACCAAGACGTGAAACCTTAAATTTTTCTTTGAATTTAGGATACCTTTCCGATAAATACTTATGACCATTCTCTGAAATAGAAAAAATAGCATCTATTTTAGAAAGTGTTAATGCTCTGAATGGGATATAATTTTTTGGATAAAGTTCTTTATATAAATCTCCCCTATGAACTCTGGAAATAATAGCTACTTTTGAATCAACAAGAGTTGAGCCAAAGGTAACCCCCGAGCACCAATAAGAATAAATTTTTGTTGTTTCATCGGAGATATTATCAGAATTCAAAATTTGTGTAATTATACGTTTACTCCAAACGGCGTCTCGTGAATACGTAAGTAAGTTTTTTAAGACGGAAGTAGTTATTTTTTTTGGAAATAGATGGTATAATTCTCTATAAATAAAAGGAAATGAAAAAGAAATAAAGAGCTTTGAAATAAACCTTTGAATTGGGGTTTCTTTCTGTTTTTTAAAAACAATTGAAGTATTTAGAATACAATTATTTGGTATAAGTCGCTGACTTTCAGTAGAAATATTTTGAGTAGGTAGGATGATTATTTTGGAAAAACTTTGGGCAAGATAAGGTAATTCAGTCTCAAGAAAAGTCTCGCCATACCCAAAAGGGAAACTTGAAGTCAACAGTATTAAAGTTTCTTTCATAGCCATAATTTAGTAGATACAAAATAATTTCGGTATTGATATTTTGATTTACTATTTAAAGTTAAGGTTGCTAGATTACAAACTTTTTAATTAGAAAAGAATTCAAATTTAAAGAGATAAGAAAGTACTTTATCTTTGTATAAACTGTAAGTGTTATTCTTTTCGAGAAAAAATATCCCAACAAACTACCCTATTTTTTATATGAATATATTAATGGTACTTGATCACGCTTTTCCATCAGATTTAAGGGTAGAAAACGAAGCAACATCTTTAATTAAAGCTGGGCATAATTTAGGTTTATTAACTATTTCAGATTATGAGAATGATGAAACTGTAATTTACAAAGGAATAAAACTATATAAAAAATCGATATCAAAGTTTAGATTAAATAAGATGCATGGTCTTGCAGGGATGATACCCTGGATGGATCGATTTTTGTATAAACAGATTTCAAGAATTTTGGATTATGAAAAATATGACGCCATTCATTTTCATGATTTATATTTATTCGGCGCAGCTCGGTTGCTGAAAAAAAAATATAATCTTTTTTTTATCGGTGATATGCATGAAAATTATGTTGAGGTTATAAAAGATTATAAATGGGCTAATTCATTTCCAAACAAAGTATTTATCTCCCATAGAAAATGGGAAAGAAAAGAGATTGAGTGGCTTGCAGAAATGGATAAAGTTATCACTGTAAGCTCTGGAATAGTAGATAGAATAATCTCTAAAGGAGTAGAACAAGATGATGTAGTACTCGTACCAAATACAATTCATACAACCATTTTTGATGAGTTTGAAATAGATCAAGAGATTACCGAAAAGTTTAAGGACTACTTTACCTTGGTTTATGTTGGAGGCTTTGTTAGTAATAGGGGTCTCGAGCATGTTATTGATGGGGTAGCAAGGCTTAAGGAAGAAATACCAAACCTTCGACTAGTGCTAGTAGGAGATGGAGATTACCGTAATATTCTAGAGATGAAGGTTCAAGAATGTAATGCACATGAAATAGTTCACTTCGAAGGGTGGATGGACCAAAAAAAAATTAAGTCGTACTTGATAGCTAGTGATATTGGTTTAATACCGTTTAAAAGAACTCCCCAAACCGATAATTCCAGCTCAAATAAACTATTCCAGTATATGTATTTTGAATTACCAATACTTGGAACTAATTGTACTTCTGTAAAAAAGCTTGTTGAAAATGAGAAATGTGGGTTGATTTATGAAACCGAAAATGTAGATGAATTTATTAAGTGTATTTTAAAACTATATATGAATAAAAGATTGAGAGAAGAACTTGGTAGGAATGGAAAAAAATCTGTTATTAATAAACATAGCTGGGATGTTACTACTAGGGATATGATTTCGATGTACAATAAGCTCGAGAATAATTTATAGACAGTCACTCAATTTACTTGTTAGAGAATACCTTGAAAAGGGATGGGTTTTTAAGTCTCCGCTCCAGTATGTGTAAGCAACATTGTCAGATTCTAACAGGTTTTTAATTTCTGCTTTTATTGGTTCTATTTCATCATAATCGAAATTTAGCCCAATGTTATACTTTTCAATCAGTCTTGCAGCATCTCCATTTTTTGGACCAATACATAGTATAGGTTTTTGCGCTCCTATATAATCAAAAATTTTACCCGTAATAATAAGCTCGTTATTTATTGTATTAGGAATAACAAGTAACAAAAGGTCAGCAGTTTGCATTTCCTTCTTCGCTTCTAAGTGAGGTAAATAGCCATTAAAACTAACGATATCATTTAAATCATGTGATTTAATCATATCGATAACTTTGTCATTTATAGAACCAAAAAATTCGATTCGGATTCTCTCTTTAGATTTATTATCTAATGTTTGAAGGGCTTTGAAAAAGTTATACGGAATAGCCGATTCAGTCATACTACCAATATATTTGATGACAAATAGGGTATTACTTTCTGAACCTTCAATTGCAGTAAATTCGGAGTGATCAAACCCATTATTTATTATTAAATACTCTCGATCATATATTCCTTTCTGCACAGGAAGCATACTTTCTGATGCTAGAATCACTTGGTTAGCAAGGCGTAAAGCCTTTTTCTCTAGATAAATATCTCTATTCTTTGCAAATTTAGTTCGGGGTAGGGTTTCATTAAAAAAGATTTTAGACCATGGATCTCTCATATCCATAATCCAACGAAGGTTTGAATTGTTAGATTTTAATTTAGACCCAATTAAGTGGGTCGAGTTCGGAGGACCAGTAGTAATGATGGTATCGATATTTAATTCCTTAATAATCCGTTTTGCTTTTCTATATGCAAAAGGAACCCATCCAATACGCGCGTCTGGGATAAAGAGATTAGATCGAACCCAAATACCTAACTTTTTTAAGAAGCTTCCATCAGGGGTGAATGCTGTAGATGGTGTTGAAACCTGAGCGGAAGATTTCCCAGTAATAGAAGCAAAGATATTATAAGGTTCAATGGCTATTGCTTTAAAAACTTTTAAATCCTGAGAGATATCATTAAATAAGCTTTTATCAAGCAATGGATATGTACCATCTTTAACAGTAAGTACTATTGGCTCAATATCAAACTCAGGGAGATATTTTGAAAATTTAACCCAACGTTGAACACCCGCACCTCCACTTGGTGGCCAATAGTAGGTGATTATAAGAACTTTTTTTTTAGGATTCACTTGTAGATTTTTTGCTCTTCCAAAAAGAAATCCCTACAAAAAGTGCCAATAATATTTGTAAACTAAGAGAAATCCAGCCTAAGGTAACGCCTATATAGAAAGATTTTGGTCTAAATTGAAGCGTTAAAGTATGTTCGCCAGCAGGTATTTCTAAACCACGGAGTACATAATTAGTCTTATAAATTGGTACTTCAACATCATTTAAAGTAGCAGTCCATCCTGCTGGGTAATAAACTTCACTAAGAACAAGAAACCCTGGTTTTTTACGACTAATTTTCATTGTCATTTCTGGTCCTGTGTACTCTGTAAAAACGACTGATGAAGTACTATCATGAATGGTATTTAAAATATCGCTTGTTTCTACAACAGCTACTTTGGAATAATCGACCCCAGGTGTATTTATAAAGTCATAGGCTTCAACCGCTGAGGTCACATTCACTAATGAATCAACAAAGAAAGCTTTAGGCAGTAATTTTTCATTTTCATATACCGCCCCAGTGTTTCCAGTAAAAACTTGTTTCAATCCCGGCATAGAAAGTCCAGATTGGTACGTGATATATTTAATATTAAATGCACCAAGTAATCCCAGATTTAAGCCTGAACTTCCTTTAAATAGTGGACCATCATTATTTTGAATATCGGCCAAAATGCTAAGCTTAGCCCCGGTGTATCCTCCAATTACTGGGTAAAAATATGCTGGTATAGCATCTTGAAATGGGTCACCTAATAACGGAAAAACTCGATTTGGGTAAACTGAATTTTCTGAAATATGATCTACAATGAATTGATGTAACTCTGTGCGTTGTGATTCAATATACTTTTCTGGACTAACATTACTGTTAACGATAACGCGTTCAGGAACATAGCGTTTTCCAACGGAAATCATGTCTATTCCAACAAGAAGTATTATTCCAAAGGAGGCAATTCCGATGGAAAGTTTACCTGTAAAAGTAAACCAAACTAAACCAATTCCTAAAGCTAAGAATAGTGCAAATCTTAAAACGTCGCTATTGGCTCTTTCTTGCCTTTCAGGTACAAGGTTGGCTTGAACGTAATTGTTAGCCTGCTGTAAAACTTGAGGGTTGTTAGGATTTACCTGGTTTTGTTGAGCAATTTGCATCGCAATTCTGTCCACTTCTCCGTCTTTGAGATAATCACTAGACTTTACTTGAATAAACAAAAAGGCGAAAATTATTACTGTAATACCAATAGGAATATAAAGCTCTTTTATTTTTTTCTGTTTTTCAGATAGATAATTGAAAAACCAGTTTAACCCATAAACGGCAACAACGCTATAACAGAATGCAGTTAACGCCAACCAAGTTTCTGGCGCTCTAAACTTGTTAAAAAGTGGAATGTAATCGAATGCAATCTGATTGATAACTAAGAAATTACCTCCCCATGCAAATATTATTGCCAATGTTCCAACTCCGAAGAACACATACATTGTTCGGCTCTTTTCTTTTAAAAGAGCGAATAACATAAATGGTAAAACTAATGCTCCAAGATAGTGAGGGCCAGAAGTAAAAGATTTTGGTCCAAAATAGTTTGGGCTAGCTCCACCAAAAAGTTCTGGAACAAAAAGCGTTAGCGTTTCTTTAATGCCTTGAGACCATCCAAATGCATACCCAGTAGACAAGCCCGTAGAGCCATTTAATGCGGAGCCGCCACGGATACTATATTCAGCATATTCTTGTAGAGTTAAAAAGCTTTGAGCATTACCTAAAACCCCTACTATTCCGCCAACAAGAAGTAGACCTGTAATTATTCCAAATTCTTTAAAGTCTTTTTTTCGAATCTGCTTCCAAGAATCTGCTAACCATAAAAACCCAAGCAAGTACATAAAATAGTAAGTTATCTGGGGGTGTCCTGCTCGAACTTCAAGTGCGAATGCAACAGTAAAGAGTAATAAGCCAGAAAGCTTTTTTTCAGTTCTTGTTAGTCTCCAATAACCTGCAAAAATCCATGGAGCTAGTGCAAGTGCAAAGAATTTAGAAGTATGTCCGGCGCCTATAATAATTGGGAAATAGGCGGTCAAAGCATAGGTTAGGCTTCCAAAAACTGCTGTTAATGGCCTAAATCCCATGAATATGAAAAGAACATACATTCCCGAAAGCATCACCCAATATTGAAATGCTGGGTAAATACTTTGGAAGTAGCCACTTAATCTTGTTATATGTGGAGTTTGAGTAGCTACAGAAACTGGATATGCAGGCATGCCCATATACATATTAGTAACCCAAAGTGGTTCTCTTTCGAACTTCTCTCGGTACTCAATTACTGATTCAGCACCCGCTCGCCATTGTGTAATATCGTGTCTTTGAAATTCCTGCCCTCCAAGAGTAGTGTCAAAGAAAAGGATTAAGGGAATTACAAAAAGTATAGCTAGGGCAATAATATGCTGCCGAAATACAGGTTGTTTGTAGAACAAATCGGAAGAACTAGATACTGAGGAACTTTGCATAAATTATTCTATTACTTTTGGAACTCTGAAATAATCTGAGTCTGCATCGGGAGCATTTTTTAATGCATCTTCATGAGAAATGGTAGGTTTTGCTTCATCTGTTCTGAGCCGACTGTTCATTTCAATAACATGTTCTAGTGGGGCAACATCTGAGGTGTCAAGCTCATTCAATAAATCCATGTACCCTAAAATTTTGTTCATGTCGCCGGCAAAGCTTTTTACATCTTCTTCTGATAACTGAAGACGTGCAAGGTTTGCTACATAGCGAACTTCTTTTTCTGAAACTGACATACTAATTTATTTTGTTAGCCTTTAAGTTAAGAAAGAAACCTCTAAAGGTTAATTTATAGTCAAAGAAATTTTAATTTAATAATAGAGTATTATTTTTAGGTACTACTTGGATTTTTCTTTCAGTAAGAATACTATATTAAGACATGATCAAAAAAACAGTAACCATATTAAATAGTTCAGGTTTACATGCTCGCCCTTCTGCGGCACTAGTAAAACTAGCCAGTAAATTTAAATCCGACTTCTATATCCATATGTATGGTTATAGGGTTAATGGTAAAAGTATTTTAGGTGTTATGACTTTAGCTGCAGAACAAGGGGCTGAATTAGTGTTTGAAGTGGATGGATCTGACGAGGAAGAAGCATTTGAAAGTATTCTCGAACTTGTTGAAAACAAGTTTGGAATGAAAGATGAATAGCTATTATGAGCATTCAAACAAGAGGTGAGATATCCATAAAAGGATTGCCCGGAAGTGATGGAATCGCGATAGGTAAAGTACTTGTTGTAGATCAAAAAAAGACTAAGATTCAACCAAAGAAGATAAAGTCTGATAATATTTTTATACACCTTAAACGCTATTCGAAAGCAAAAAAAAGTTTTTTAAAAGAGCTTGATGATCTTGCAAATAATCTGGATCAAAAAACAGCTGGCATTTTAGAAACACAAAAGCATATAGTTTCTGATATCGAAATCGGGAAGAGAATTAATGCTTCTATTGAGGTAGATAATTACTCTGTCGATTATTCCATATATAATATATTTAATCAATTTATAGAGCGTCTTCGAGAAAGCGGATCTGAATTATTTCAACAACGGATCGTAGATATTGAAAACATTCGCGACCGATTAATCTCTCTTTCTTGCGAAGATGAGAAGGAGCTTGAAGTTGAAAAAGGTGCCATTTTAATTGTAAAGGAAATCAGTCCTACCGATCTAGTTTCATATCATGAAAAGGGAGTTTCAGGATTGATAATGGATAAAGGAGGAGTAACTTCACATGCCGCAATTATTGCTCAGTCCTTAAATATTCCATGTATTGTTAGTACCAAAGTAGCGGTTCAAAATGCAGGGTTTGCAAAGCAAGCAATATTGGACGGGCCGAATGGAGAATTGATTCTAGATCCTTCAAAGGAAAAGCTTCGTGAGTTTAGAAAGAAAATTCGAGAGATTCAGAAAACTAAGCTTTCTCAAAAGTCAACAAAAAGAGTTTCTGAGACTTTAGATGGGATTCCATTTCATTTAAGAGCCAATATTGAGTTCCCTCAAGAACTCTCAATAGCTAAGCAATATGGGGCTGAAGGTATAGGTCTGTTAAGAACGGAAGCACTTTTATACGGTGGAATAGCAAAAAAAAGTGAAATTGAACAAGATAAATTCTACGAAGAGATACTCTCAAATGGTTCTGGTCCCGTTACAATCAGGTTGTTTGATGTAGGTGGAGATAAACTGAGTGCTCATACTCCAGATGAGGCGAATCCATTTTTAGGTTGGAGAGGAATACGAATGCTTCTTGATGAGAAGGAGACACTAAAGAGTCAACTTAGGTCAATATTGAAAGTAGCGGGAAAATTTCCAGGCAGAGTGAAAATCCTTGTCCCTATGGTTAGTGTATTCGAGGAAATAATTGAAATTAAACAAGCAATTGACAATGTAGAAAAAGAACTCAATAAAGAAGGGGTTACTTTCGATGAATCGGTTCCAATTGGGATTATGATTGAAGTTCCTAGCGCGGCTTTATTAGCTAAGCATTTGGCTAAAGAAGTTGATTTCTTTAGCATAGGAACAAACGATTTAACCCAATATACTTTAGCGGTAGACAGGGGGAATGAACAAATTTGTAAGTTATACCAACACCAACATCCTGCTGTATGGCAACTCATCAAGCTAACTAAGGAAGCAGCAGATGAGCAAAATATTGAATTAAGCGTGTGTGGAGAACTTGCTGGTGATGTTCTAGGAGCAACGTGCTTGCTTGGTATGGGAATTAATGATTTAAGTATGTCTCCATCATCTATTCTGCGGGTTAAGGAAGCTTTGGTGATGCGAACTAGTAAAGAAATGAAGAGAATTTCTGAAGAGGTTTTGGGGTGTAGAACTACTTCAGAAGTTAGAGAGCTTTACAAAAAGTGGGATTAGAATTTTATTTATTAAGATTGTTTGGGAAAATACTTAATCAGGTTTTGTAAGGAAACGTTTCCATACATTATTAATTTAAGTGATTAATATTTTATTATTAAATTTTTTAGTATAAATTAATTAGGAATTAATTTTTTTATGGTAAATTTATTGAAATGATTTAATTAAATAGGTATTTTTAATTTCATTCTAAATAAAATTTGATTTCAATATGTTGGAAAAAAAATTCACTCCTAAAAGAACGATATGTAAAGTTACTTTTTCTGTACCCTCAGAAATAGTATCTAAAGAAGTTGCTTTAGCTGGCGACTTTAACGAATGGGACACTACCCCGCTTTCTCTAGATGATAAAAGAGGCGTCTATAAAACTGAAATAAAACTTAAACCAGAATCAGAGTACAAATTCAAATACCTAATTGATGGTGAAGTTTGGGAAAATGATTATGCGGCAGATGCATATGTTCCTAATGACTTTGGAACAGAAGATTCTTTGGTTGCAATAGGAAAATAACCTAGTTGTTTAACACACAACATTTTGAAGACGTTTTAGCTACGTCCTGGTTAGGACGTAGCTTCTTTTATTTCCCAGAATTGGGATCTACAAATACCTATGCCAAATCTATGAGTAGAATTGATTCGCTACACGGGACATTGATCTTAGCAGATTCTCAAACAAACGGTAGAGGACAGCACAATAATCATTGGGAAACTACTCCAAATCAAAATCTCACCTTCAGTTTGGTTTTTGAGCCAATTAATCAACAGCGGCTAACCATTCTTACTCTTGCTTGTGCTTTGGCGGTCACTGATGTTTGTGGAGAACAAGCATGCTCAACATTTGATTTAAAATGGCCTAATGACGTTCTTTTTAAAGGGAAAAAAATTGGAGGACTTCTTACTGAAGCAATATTTAATGGGAATATAATTGATAGGGTAATTGTGGGGATAGGGGTTAATGTAAACCAATCAGTTTTTGACGATTCTTTAAAAGAATCAGCTACTTCACTTATCCAAATTACTGAGAAAAAGTACTCAAGAGAGAGATTATTAGCACGTATATTAACAAGAATTGAATATTATTATCGGCTTTGGGATTCAAGAGATATAGATATGATCAGGTCTATAAATAAAACCCTTTTAGGATTCGGAACATGGGCTACGATTTATGTGAATGGAGAAAAAAGAGAGGGTAAATACAAGTTTCTTGGTGTTAATGAAAATGGTGAACTTGTAGTGTTGAATAAGGAGCTCGAAGTAGATACTTTTTCATATGAACAAGTCCGTATCCAGATCGATTGAGAAATCTATAAAAAGTTCTCTAGGTTTACTTTCTCAAAGAAATCCAAAGATACTTTTGGGAGTAAGTGGTGGGCCAGATTCAATGGCTTTACTGTATGCTTTTTTTAAATCAAATGTTGATGTGATGGTTGTACACATTAACTATGAATTGCGGGGAAAGGAATCAGATATAGACCAAGAGTTGGTAGAAGGCATGTGCACCGAATGGGGGTTTGAATGCTGTTCTATTAGGTTAAATAATAATATACACCAAGGCAATTTTCAGAATTGGGCAAGGGAAGAGCGGTATAGAATCTTTAAAGAACTTAAAGAAGCGAAAAAGATATCTTGTATCGCTACGGCTCATCATCAAAACGATCAAGTAGAAACTATTTTACAAAAAGTATTGAGGGGAAGTGGAGTTGAAGCTTGGCAAGGAATGAGTATTTGGGATGGACAGCTTTTCCGACCACTATTGCCATTTAAAAAGTCAGAAATAGTAGAATATTGTAGCGAAGAAGCTATACCCTATAGGATTGATGAAAGTAATTTAGAATCTGGATACGCTAGAAATTTTATCCGAAATGAATTATCCGCCGATTTCAATAAATTTTTTCCAGGTTGGCAAACAAACATTTTAGCGCTTCAAGAAAAGGGCGAGGTGACGGAATTAGCAATTCATCATATTATTGAATTTATTTGCGTTGGTGAAGAAATAGAACTCTCGAAATTTTCTCAGCTGAATGAAAAGTTAAAGCCAGCTGTGTTAAAGAAATTTATTTCTATTAAATACCCAGAATTAAAAATTTCAAAAGGTAAACTAATAGAACTCCTAAAAATTGAGGATGCACAATCTGGTACTTCTATTGAAATTTCGGATTCTATACATATTGTTCGGGATAGAGCGTCCATCACATTAAAAAATGAACAATCAAAAACCATTGAATTAGAGATAAGTGAATTAGATGTGAATAATGGTATTAATTTTAAGAATCTCGAAATATCAATCTCGAAAAGTATAAATAATGAGATTCCATTGTACATAGATGCAGGTTTAATCAAATGGCCTCTCACTATTAGGGTGTGGAAAAAGGGGGATAAAATAGTGCCTTTAGGAATGAATGGCTCTCAGAAAATCTCTGACCATCTTACGAATCGAAAAATTACTTCATCAAAACGAGAAAAAGCTTTGATATTAAGTGATGTAGATAGTACTATTTACGCCATAATTTTTCCGGTTAAAGCCGAGAATGGTGAAATAGGGACCGTTTCCGAAATTATTAAATGTACAGAGCAAACAACCGAATACTTGACCATAAACCCGAAGTAGAAATATTATGAGCTTTAATCTTCCCAAAACTGTCAATTGCAATGGTGAAGTTTTCGACATTTTTATTACAAAACAACAAATTGAAGCCCGAATATCACTTCTTGGTACTCAATTAGACAAAGACTTTGCAGATAAAAAACCAATTTTTATAGGAATCTTAAACGGGGCCTTTATTTTTCTTGCTGATATAATGCGTTGTGTTACCATAGAGTGTGAAGTCGATTTCATGAAGTTGAGCAGCTATGGTGATGAAAAGGTTTCTTCTGGTGAAGTAACGGAGTTAAAGGAAATTGACGCAAAAGTAAAAGGACGACATATTATTTTAGTGGAAGATATTGTTGATACAGGGCTTTCAATGAAATACATCGTAAATCGTTTGAAAATGTACGACCCAGAATCTGTCTCTGTAATTACTTTACTACATAAAAAGGATGCCACAAAACATGATGTTCAAATTGATTATGTTGGATTCGAAATTCCGTCAAAATTTGTTTTAGGTTATGGGTTAGATTATGCCCAAGAAGGAAGAAATCTCGCTCAAATTTATGCTTTGAGTGAAGACTAGGTTATAAAACTCTGAAATAATTTCAGATGAGTTATAAAAAGGGTGTAGCTAGAATAATAGCGATTTTATCAGTGCTTATTTTTTTAAGCTGGAAGAGCTATGCTCAATCTATAAGTGCTATTTCAAATAATGATAGTCTTACTACTAAGGTTTGGACTATTGAAGACGGAATACCCGTAAACACTGTGAATTATTTAACCCAAGATGACGAAGGATATCTTTGGTTTACTACTTATGATGGAATAGTTCGATTTGATGGATTAGAATTTAAAGTATATAATCATGCGAACACCCCAGTTATTCCTCATAACAGAGCTACTCAGATATATAAACAAGATGGTGTTGGTATTTGGATTTCACTAGAATATGGTGGTGTTCTGTTACTAACAAGGAATGGATTCCAACATTTCGGAGAAAATGAGGGGTTCTCAAAATCCGATGTAACAGAAGTTACCGAGCATTCAGATGGGAGAATTTTTTTTACTACACATGAAGGGCTTTTTGTATTCGAAAATAACAGATTTAAAAAATTCTTTGATGCAGAAAATATTTTGCAAAATCGAATTCGAGATGTTTTCGAGGATGTAGATGCTTCACTTTGGGTTGCTACAAATAATGGCGTACTACATTTTAAAGATGGAGAATCAAAGCGATATTATATCTCAGCTAATGAAGGTGAAAATAGATTTTTTAGTGTTTATAGAGCACCAAATGGAGACTTATTAGCAGGCTCTACACAAGGTCTCTATATTTTGAAGGGCGATGAGTTAGTTAATACTAAAAAGTATAGCGAACTAAAATCAACTGATGTCTATAAGATATTTGGGAATGAAACCATAACCTTTTTTAGCACGTTTCAAGGACTCTTTACGCTTGAGAATGGAATTGTGAATAAAATTTACGATCCTAACAGAAAAGAAAGAGAGGCTTATTACGTACACTTAAGAGATTCAAAGGATCGACTTTGGCTTGTAGGGGAAAGAGGTACCCTAAGTATTTATAATGATGGTAAAATATCCTCATTTAATGCTGTTCAAGGCTTAGGGGAGGAATACTATATCGGCGTTTTTGAGGACAAAGAGAATAATATATGGATATCAAGTTCTACAAGAGGTCTAATTCAGGTTAAAGAATCGATTGTAACAACTATCTCTGATAAAGAAGGTTTATCTGAAGATAATATTTTAGGGCTTTTAGAAGATAGTAAAGGAAGATATTGGGTCGGAACAAGGGGTGCAGGACTCAATATGATCCAAAATGGTAAGATCAGTTATTTTAAAGAGACACGAGATATTGAATCAAGCATAGTACAAACACTTGCAGAAGATAGTCTAGGAAATATTTGGGTTGGTCACTATCAAAAAGGAATCAATAAAATTTCCTCAAGGGGTAAAATATCGCATTATTCGCTTGGTCAAAAATTTGACTTAAACGATGTTCATTCGATATATATAACAAAAAAAGGGGAGAAATGGGTAGGGACGTACGCCGGATTAGTTCTTTTTGATGAATATAATTCTGACCATAAAATCTATACAAAAGAAGATGGGCTTGCAGGCTCGAAAATAAGATATATAACTGAAGAGACCGATGCGTCACTTTGGATTGGAACGCTTGATGGAGGTATTTCACATTTTAAAAACAATCAATTTAAAAACTATTCAGTTGAAAATGGACTTTCCTCCAATAACGTAAGATCTATATATATTGATGAATATGATTCTGAAATTATTTGGGTTGGAACCGAGAATAATGGATTAAATAGAATTAAGAATGGACAAATTACATATATAAATGTAAACGATGGACTGCCTGATTACAATATTCATTGGATTTCTCATGACAATTATGGTTGGCTATGGATGTCTACAAATAAAGGGGTAGTCAAAATCGATAAAGAAGAATTGAATGCCTATTTAGATGGACAGCGAGAAAGCTTTAGAATGCAAACGTTTGGCAGAAAAGATGGAATGAGAAATCCCGAAGGTAATGGTTCGTTTCAAGAAGCTGGAATAAGGACTTCGGAAGGTACTTTTTGGTTTGCCACTCAAGATGGGGTTGCTATATTTAAAATTAAGGAAAAAAGTTCAAACATATTTTCTCCAAAAACGGTTATTAAGAACGTAATGGCTAGAGGTGAAAGCTTTTCTTCTGACTCTATTATTTTTGAGCCAGGAATCAATGATTTTGAGATAAATATCCATGCTCTTACATTTATAAATACTTCAGAAACTCGATTCCGATATAGATTTTACTCTTCTGATGATAGAAATGAAGAATGGATTGAATCTGGGAAAGAAAGAAGAATCCAGTTTTTAGACATATTCCCTGGTGATTATCTTTTTGAAGCACAAGCCACTAATACGGATGGAACATGGTCTCCGTATACAGCTTCGATATTTATAGCTGTTAATCCAAAATATTACCAACAAGGATGGTTTTATATTCTTTGTGTAATTGGCTTTATCCTATTCTTAGCGGGAGGATGGAGGTTAAGATATCAAAAATTGGTTGCCGACCAGCAAAAAATGGAAAAGATAATTGAAGAACAGATCCAACAAATAAAGACAGAGAAAAAAGCGGTTGAACTACAAAAAGAGATTATTGAGAAGCAAGCCAAAGTGCTTGAACAGAGCAATAAAACTAAAGACAAATTCTTTTCCATAATCGCTCACGATCTCAGAAACCCCTTTCAAGCAATGTTGGGTTATACCGAATATTTATATGACGATATAGACAATTTTGATAAAGATGAGGTTAAGGAAGGAATAGAAACAATAAGAGAATCCTCAAAGACTTTATTAAATTTGACAGAGAATCTTTTAACATGGGCGAACATTCAAACAGGCACAGTAACCCCTTCCCCAATTGAATTTGCTATGAATGATTTGATTGATGAGAATGAAAAACTGTTTACTCAATCAGCGAAACAAAAAGGGATAAAACTATCCTCAGAAAGTGATTCGAATATTCATTTATATGCTGATCAAAATATGGTGAATACGGTAATTCGTAATTTGATATCAAACTCAATCAAATTTACTAAGAGTGGTGGTTCTGTACTCATAAAAACTGAATGTGTGAACAAAAAATGTAGACTCACTATTTCTGATACTGGAATTGGGATGAATAAAGATTTACTAAAAGGAGTAATGAGTTTAGATTCGAAATCTACTAGAGAAGGCACCAACAATGAGACAGGGACCGGATTGGGACTAGTTCTTTGTAAAGAAATGGTAGAAATGAATAATGGAACTTTAAATATAGAATCTAAAGAAGGGATAGGAACAACTTTTATAGTTGAGCTACCTTGTAAATAAGTAGTTTCAGATTTCTTCTTCTTGGCATTGCTTGGACTTACTAAGCACCGTATATTTGTTGCCCTTGAATAAGGAGAGGTGGCTGAGTGGCTGAAAGCGCTCCCCTGCTAAGGGAGTTTATTTGGAAACAAGTAACGAGGGTTCGAATCCCTCCCTCTCCGCACAAGCCAATGTAAAGTTAAGCCCAGTACATAATTTATGTGCTGGGCTTTTTCTTTATTCAAGCTTTTTCATTTTAGGTAAAACTTTTGGGATATTTATATCGTTTGAAGCCTGAGCATTTATTCAAACACGGAAAACTGCTGATTAAGTAGCGAATGCTCGAAAAATTACTATTTGAAAAGAAATAGATTTGTATAATCCTGCAATTAAAAAACGTTAATTGCAGATATTTTCTTTCGCTTTATTTATTCTACTCCAATTACCATTGGTACAGACAGAACAGTTTCGGCATTATGACACTGAAAATGGTCTTTCAAATAATATAGTTTACGCTATTTATCAGGATCATGAAGGGTTTATGTGGATAGCTACTGAAAATGGGTTAAACCGATTTGATGGATATGAATTCAGAAAATACTTTCACAATACAGAAGACGATAAAACGATTTCCAGTAATATTGTTCGTTCAATAGTTGAAGATAAATCTGGAAATTTATGGATCGGTACTTATAACGGTTTAAATCTGTTCAATAGAGAAACGGAACGTTTTACAAGGTTTTTGGAGCTTCCTTCAGCTAATGTAAACAGGCTCGATTTTCAGCAGATGATCATAGATAAGAAGGCAAGGATTTGGTTTTGCACATTAGAAACTGCAGGTTGGTTTGATACCATAACAAAAGAGTTTAATTTTTTACCACAGATAAACAATCCATTTTCAATCAGCCTAGATAAAGAAGATAATCTTTGGGCGAATACGTTTGATGGAGAGGTATTCCGATATGAAGTTGAAAAGGATAGCTTAACCAAAATAAGCTCAAATATTTCTTATTCACAGCTCCCAATTTTTTGGGGAAACTATTCAAAAAAGCTTTGGGTACATGATAGTTATGACCTGTCAAAGGTTTTCAAGCAATGGAATAAGATTCCTGAATTACCAGAAGATAGATTGCCACTTAAACTACTTGAGCAATCCGAGGAAAATTTAATTGTAGCTAGTGATTATGGTCTTTTCTCATTCTCTAGAAATAATGCAGGATTAGCAAAAATAGATTTCGGTGAAAAATCATCTTCTCTAACAAACTCAATTCGAAGTCTTTTTCAAGATAAAAATGGAGGATTATGGGTAGGTACGTTGAGCGGATTCTTTCATTTCGATCCTTATCGAAAACAATTCTCTAATATAGATTTTGTTGACAAGGCTTCGGATGTCATAATGGGGTTAGATCAAGTAGATCAACAGCTTTTTGTAAATACTTTTTCAAGGGGTTTAAAAAGCTATGACTTGTCTAAGAAAGAAATCAGTGAAATAATATTTAGCAAAAAACAGGAAACAGGATTTTATCAAACTTGGGATATTGAATGGGTTCGCGAGTCTGATTTCCCAGTTTGGCTAGCTACGAATGAAGGTTTGTTTCTTTATAGCCAGAAGTTCAATGAATTAGAGAAAATAGTCTTAGATCTGGATGAAGAGAAATTTCCCGTCACTTTTTCTATAGAAAATACAAGTGAGAATCATCTTTGGGTTTCATCATTAACAGCTCTGTATAAGCTTTCGAAAAAAACAGCCAACATAGAACAAGTAATTAAAACAGATGGAACAATTACTTCCTCCATTCAGGATGTTCAGAGCTACAAGAATACTATTCTTGTAGCTACGGAGGGGGAAGGATTATTTATTTATGATTCAGAAAAGAGTGACTCTTTAGTACCTTTAACAAGATTAATTCCTGAATCAAGTATGGTACTTACACTACCAATTTGGGATCTTTTTTTAGATGCAGAAAATTTAATCTGGATAGGTACAAATCAAGGATTATTCAAATTAGATATTGATAAATCAACACTATTCCCAATCTCATTAAATGCATTAAAAAATAGGGTTATCTTTAGTATACAGGAAGATGAAAAAGGTAACCTTTGGATGGGAACTGAAAAAGGTTTGATTAGATTTAATCCAATAATAGAAGAGATTCTTGAGTTTAATAAAAGTGATGGTGTTAATAATGTTGAATACAACCGTAGATCTGTTATTAAATCAAAAAACGGAGAATTATTTTTTGGCGGAGTAGAAGGAGTAACTTCGTTTGATCCACAGAAAATAAAGATCAATCCGATTATTCCGGATGTACATATTCTTGAAGCAAGAGTAGTAACTTCAGACTCTATGTACATACCAATAGGCTTTTATGAAGAAGAAATTGACCTACCATGGAATAAAAACACATTGGAATTTGATTTTGTTGGGCTAAGCTTTACAAATCCATCGCTTAATAAATTTCGTTATAAACTAGAAGGCCATGATCCAGACTGGGTAAATTCAGAAGCAAGATTGTCCCGTTATGTTCAACTTCCTCATGGTGAGTATACATTTAAAGTTCAGGTATCAAATAATGATGGCGTTTGGAATACAGAGGGAGCGTCTCTTCAAATAAATATATCTCCACCATTCTGGAAAACATGGTTGTTTCGTGTTTTTGTTCTCACTTTGGCTTTATTAATACTATGGGCTGTTTACAGATACAGAGTAAAACAACTATTAGAAATTGAACGAGTAAAGCTTCGAATAGCGAGCGATTTACACGACGAAGTTGGAAGTGGTTTAAGTGGAATAGCTCTAACAGGAGATATTCTTCAACGCCAGATAGAAAAAGGGGATGTTAAGCCAGAATTAATTCAACGCATCACAAAAAACTCTCGTGTACTTGCTTCCTCGTTAGATGCCATTGTTTGGCTAATCGATTCAAAAAAAGAGACTGTTGGAGACTTGATCTCAAAAAGCCTTATTACAGCTAAGGATCTTATTCACACCGCAAAAATAGAAGTCATAGATACTGTGCCACACAAGTATCAAGCGAAAGTGCTTAGCTCTGTACAAAGAAGAAATTTGTTTCTTTTAATTAAGGAAGCATTAAATAATATCGCAAAACACTCTAACGCTACCATTGCAACTTTAGATTTTAAAATTATTGAGTCCAATTTGTTAGTTATTATCAAAGACAATGGGAAAGGTTTTGAAGAAGGATCTTTTGTAAGTGGACGTGGACTAGGAACAATGAAACACAGAGCAGAAGAACTAGGAGCTATTCTTACTTTTGAGAGTAAAGAGGAAGGGGGAACAGAAATTTTAGTTTCGATAAAAATACCATAAACCCGGTATAGATAATGAGGAGTAAGAAACGGTTAATTTAGTAGTGTGTAAAAAACCAATACATAACGTTTGGATTGTTGAAGACGATGAGCTTTTTAAAGCTTCTTTAGAAGATTTGATTGAGTTAGAAGAAGACTTGGAATTAGTCTATTCAGTAAACTCAATAGAAAAGGCGTTCGAAGGATTTTCAACAAAACCCACTCCTTCTGTAATATTAGAAGATATTGAGCTTCCAGGAATATCAGGGATCGAAGCTATTTCGTACTATAAAAAACAATTTCCTGAAGTAGCGATTATCATGCTTACCATTTTTGATGATGATGATCGAATTTTCGAGGCAATTAAAGCCGGTGCAGATGGATATCTACTGAAAAGGTCTTCTGGAGAAGAAATCATAAAAGGAATTGAGGATGTTCTTTCAGGTGGAGCGCCAATTTCGCCATCCATTGCAAAAAAAATGATGGGAATGCTAACCGTTGATTCCAAAAAAAAAACCGAAACTAATCTCACAAATAGAGAGATCACAATTCTAGAACACTTAGTAGACGGTAATACCATAGATATGATTTCGGCTAAACTTCATATTAGTCCCTATACGGTAGATACACACACAAAAAATATTTATCGAAAACTACAGGTTCACAACCGAAGTAGTGTTGTTGCAAAAGCACTGAGAGATGGGTTGGTTTGAATCTATCAGTATTTGTTCAAAAAATACCGGAAACCCGGTATAGCCTAAAGCACTTCTTATTTGTCATTTTAAAGTGGTATCAAAATTAAAAATCACTTGTAATAATTGAAAAGGGAAATTTATGAAGAAGTTCTTTTCCACACTTTGGCTTTTCGCACTTGTATTCTCAACCATCACCACTGCTCAATTCACCAAAATTGATCTCCCGGTAAGCAGTGGTACTGAACAGTTTTTTCAGCTCGGAAATGGGGATGCTGTCTGGGGAGATTATGATGCGGATGGCGATCTTGATATTGCAATAACAGGACGGGATAACTCTTTTCTCAAGCACTTAATAATTTATGCCAACGATGGAAACGGGAACTTCACCGTAGCTGATGCAGATACCATTCCCGGATCATTTTTAATGGGATTCGATAATAGCGGACTTGCCTGGGGCGATTTTGACAATGATGGCGATCTTGATCTTGTTCAGAATGGATATGATGGTTCAAATCAGCGTCGAACAATTGTATATGGGAATAATGCTGGCATTTTCAGCCCGCTATTGAACCCAGTTGATGGAACGACAGATTTTGTTGGGAGCAATAGTTTCCACCCGCTTTGGGTAGATTTCGATCACGATGGGGACTTAGATTTGTTTTATGGAGGTCTGAACATCGGAAATCTGGAGAACTCAGCTCTCTATAGAAACAATGGGGATCACACATTTACAAGAATTGAAACGGCGGTAGATGGGACCTCTGATTTTGAAGGTTATATAAATGGTAGTGCGGCCTGGGGCGATCTTGATAACAATGGTTATGTAGATCTCTTTTCGCAAGGTGAAGCAGGGTTTCAAGGTATAAACAGTACACTTTATGAAAATGAAGGTGATGGAACATTTTCTCTGCTTTTTAGAGGGAATGGGCAAGGATCAACAATTCTCACTTCTGGAGGAGGAAGAATAGGAGCTTCAGATATGGTTGACTATGACGCCGACGGAGACTTGGACTTATTTTTTTCGGGTGAAAGTAAAGGAGGTGGCAGATTTACAGCTCTATACGCCAATAATGGAGATGGAACGTTTTCATTTGTGGCAAACATTGGTGGAGGATTTCGAAGTTTTACAGGAGTATTAGGGAACGGGGCATCATGGGGTGATTATGACGGTGATGGTGATAGCGATTTGGTTTACGGAGGGTCTGCAAGTACCAACAGACAAGTACTTATGTACTCATACGATGGCAATAACATTTTTACCAAGCTATTTAATCCTCTTGACGGATCCTCTGATTTTGAAGGGATCTCCGTAAGCTCAGCCATTTATGGAGACTATGATGGAGATGGTGACTTGGACTTTCTTGTTTCAGGCACCCGAAGTGATTTTACCAGTGCAGTAACACTTTATCAGAATACAACCAATCATTCCAATACTGCACCAGCCGCACCATCTAATTTGGGAATGGCTCGGACACCAAACGGTGTTAAATTGTCTTGGGATCAATCTTCAGATGATGCAACACCTTCATTAGGTTTAAATTATGAGCTTCGAATTGGAACTACATCTGGTGGGTCCGAAATCAGAGCGCCACAATCCATTGTAACTGGAGCAAACGAAGGAATGCGTTTAACACCTAGTCGGGGATCTGTTCAAGGAACGTGGACTAGTATGAATCTTCCTCTGGGAACTTACTTCTGGAGTGTGCAAGCAATTGACGCCGGGCATAACGGATCAGCCTTTGCTACAGAAGGAACTTTTACTGTTGAAGAATTTGTGCCAAACCCACCTAATTCATTTTCCCTTTTGTATCCGGAAAACGAGGAAGATACCTTAACAGTAACACCTGCTTGGTTTAGCTGGGAACAGGCAAATGATGATCTTGATGATTCTGATAGCTTAGAATATACTTTTGAGCTTTCAGAAGATGCTCTATTTACCACGTTATTAGATTCAATTACGCAGAAAGGAGATACAACTTATTCAACTACTCTTACTCTTTCTGAAGGGGAATATTTTTGGAGAGTATCAGTTGAGAATTCAGCTGGACTTATCACTTGGGGTTCAAGTTCAGACGATACTCCGTTCAGTTTTTCTATAACTCCTTTTGTTCCAACTCCGCCATCAGAATTTGATTTACTTCTTCCTATGGATGGAGATACGCTTACTTCTGTACCAAATCAATTCTTATGGTCACAATCTTTAGATGCAACTGATTCTTTCTTTGATCTACAGTATACCTTCGAGCTGTCGAATAGCGCTACTTTTGATACAAAACTTGATTCGATTACTTTCTCTGCTGATACTGCATACTTTTCAAACCAAATAAGTGGTGTTGGTGAATATTATTGGAGAGTGAAAGCTACAAATTCGTTCAATTCGAATACATGGGGATCTAATTCTGATATAGCTCCTTTTAAATTTACAATTATCCAATCTACTTCAAACGAAGCTGACGATAAACCTCTCTCATTTAAATTAGATCAAAACTATCCCAATCCGTTTAATCCAAGTACTAATATTTCCTATTCTATACCAAACGCTACGTTTGTAACGATTGAGGTTTTTAATTTGCTTGGACATAAAGTATCAACATTAGTAAATAAGAGCCAAACTTCAGGTTCATACATCACTCGCTTTGATGCAAAGGATTTAACTTCGGGAATCTATTTTTTTAGACTCAAGGCAGCTGGGGTTACTCAAACCCGAAAAATGGTGTTGATTAAGTAATTCCTTTCACTTCATATGGTTAGAATTATTCACCAGATTTTTGAATTAAGGTTTAATTGATTACATATCAGTAATCAACTAACAATTGGAGGTACTTATGTGGGAAAAAATTTCCTCAGTTTTAATCGAGTCTTATGAGACTTTTTTCAACAAACTGGCAGATTTCTTGCCGAGTTTAATCGGGGCATTGCTTATCCTTATTGTAGGATGGATTATTGCAAAACTAATAAAGACAGCAGCAATAAAACTATTAAAGCTAATTAAGCTTGATGTTGTAACAGAAAAAGCCAAAATAGATCAGTTTCTAAAAGATGGTGGTAGCAATAAAACGGCTATCGATATCATTGGTGGTATTATTTATTGGCTTATTATGCTAATCGTAATTCTTTCTGGGTTAGATGCCTTAGGCTTGGGAGTTGCTTCAGAACTATTTAATCAAATTATACTGTATATCCCTAATGTTATTGTAGCAGTATTGGCACTTATTTTTGGAGTATTTCTGGCAGGTTTTATTTCTCAAGTAGTTTCAACTTATTTGGCGAATGTAGGAGTTTCAAATTCTAACGTAATTGGTGAAATCGCAAAATATGCAATTATCCTTTTTGTGATTTCTTTATCGCTTACTCAGTTAAGTATTGGTGAGGAGTTAGTTACTAATGCCTTTCTATTATTATTTGGCGCAGTTTGCCTCGCACTGGGGCTTGCATTTGGTCTAGGTGGGAAAGAATGGGCTGCATCAGTAATTAAGAATCTTACGAAATAGACGAAGTTATTTAGTTACATGATAGTTTGAAAGCTCTGTACAAATTTGTGCAGAGCTTTTTTTATTAGAGTTAACCCAAACAATTGCTTCAATTCTTTTTTTTGCACTTATTGTATGCTCATTAAAATATAAGGTTATGAAGCATATAATTATCGTTTTCAAAGTAGTACTAATTATAACTACACTTTTATTGAGGTTTTCAATTGCAAAAGCGCAAAATGTGAAGATCTCAGAACCACTTTCAATGATAAAGTCTATAGAAAGTGACGACCCATTAAGATATTACTTTGGATCTGACCCTGGAATTCCTGGAGGAGATATAAACGGTGATGGTGTAATGGAATACATTATTCAAAATCAATTTTATCCTGATAAAAATACCCTCGAAATAGGAGACTGGATTGAAAATACTTTGATATATAATTTTGATGAAAATGGAAATAAAACTTATTACAGCATAAGGTCAGGGCTACTTTTTGAACCCGCAGGAGATTTGAATGGAGATGGCAGAGATGAATTAGTCGCAATTGTAGACAGCACACTTTATATTTATACCTTTGGACCTGGGGATTTTGATATATCTGGAGATTTAACACAACTTTATGAAATTCATACCTCGGTTACTCTGAACCAATTTGTCCCCACTCATGATTTTGATGATGACGGTTTCAATGATCTACTAATCGGTAGTTATGACTACACTACCGGAAGTTCTTTTCAAATACTTTTTGGAGGAGAGACAGGTGAGAGTTTTGAGTTTAAAGTAGTAGATATATTACCTGACTTAGGGGATGTAGAAATCCAGACTAATGCGGGTGACATTGTAGGTGATGAATCGAGTGATGTAATCCTTTTAGCAACTACCCCATGGCCGCACGAACTTATGGCTGCAGCTTATTCTGTAGATTCACTTAGAAATATCAGTTTCGTAGGTACATCGGACTTTGGAAGTAGTAATGTGGGAGCTACTACTCTTAGATTTTTTGTTGAAAATGTGGATGGTGAATTTAAAGATGACCTTTTGTACAGTGAAGACAGATATATAAGCGGGAAAGGATTTACTCAAATATTTTTCAACGAACCTACACCATACATTGCTCTTTCTGTGGTAGATACAACGGCCTCAAAAACCAGCATTGCTTTAAACGGGCAAATGCCGGATTGGGTAGAGAAGCAAGGCGCGATTGGATTAGGGATTAATCATGTATTAAGAGGGGATATTGGTACAGATAATAATACATCAATTGGGTTATGGCAAAAAGGGTCTTTAAGTATAATAAACGGAAAAGATATTTCGATCGAAAATCCTCTCCCAGAGCCGGTAGTTGTTGAAACACCAAATGAGAATGATATTATATTACAGACTAAATACGCCCCAAACCGACGAAATAGATTTGGATTAGGAAATGACACAGCTTTAGGATGGGGAAATCCATCAGGTCATGTTTCAGGAAGTGCGATAATTCGAGCTTCTAAAATTTTCGGAATTCAGGCTATATTTTCATTTGTTAGGATTAGTTATTTTGAATCAGAAATTCAAGAAACTAAAGTTGTAAAACCAGATGGGGATAATATTTTAATAGACTTAGGTCTTGTAGGACAATGGTTCCCAACACAGTATTTGTCATTATTCGCACAAGTTGGCCTAAAACTTGACTTTATTGGCGCGGAAGAATTTTCATCTCCTACAGACAGCGAACCAACAGGAAGTTTTGGAGCAAATGGGGCACAAGGTGTTACTTTTGGAAAGGGTGTTGATTTTTTTGGGGTTCAATCTGAGAGTTGGTGGAAAAGAGTAGCAACTCCAGATACAGCTACTTTACTTCAATCAATACGGGTAACGGACTTTCAAGAATTTGGAGAGGATGATACTCCAAGGGTATGGACTAATAATATCGGTGACATAAATAATGATGGTTTTGATGATTTATTAATGTCTAGTGGAAACTCATATTCTAATGGTTCACCAGTTAATAAAGCCTGGCTTTTTTATGGTGGAGAAAGTTATAGTTCTATGCCAGATTATACATTTGACTTCGGTCAAGACTCCTCTATTGCAAACACTTATAGTATATTTATAACTACAAAGATGGAACCGCTTAGTGATGTTAATGGTGATGGTATTGATGATTTTGCTTTATCAGTAAATGCTTTTGATAACACTGGAGCAGTATATGTTTATTATGGTGACGAGCAATTTTTTAGTGCCGAAGTTCAGCAAACGGAGTTCAGATATCCAGATTTAATATTAACTCCTGAAGTTATTGAAGGACAAACCATTACTGGATACGGAAAAGATATTAGTTCCGGAGATTTTGATGGAGATGGAGAACTTGATATTGCAATTATCCATTCAGGCTATGGGACACCATCACCGGCGATCATTAACATATTCACAAATGATGGCGATGAGAATCCAGATATTTTCTTAACCACAACACGAGTACCATTAGGAAAAGAAGGTAGTGCAAATGTTTCATCGACTTATAATGGTACCATAACATTTCTACCGAAAGAAGATGGAAAAACACACCAGGATCTATTATTTACACCAGGTGGTTTAAGTGGATATCCCAACGCCATCATATTTGAAGGAGGAGCGGAAGCGGATTCACTGCCAGATATTATACTTCCTAATCCTAACAAATATACCGGATTTGGTTCTATTAATAGTGTTAAACCAGGAGTTGGAGATTTAAACGATGATGGATTTTATGACATCATGATGCTAAGCCAATCTGATAATGAAGATGCTTTTGTCTCGAGTCGAGTATATATGTTCAGTCCAAACTCTGGAATTGAAGCCACAAATATTGAAAATGAGTCTTTTAACCCGTTTGAATATCGATTATCACAGAATTACCCAAATCCGTTTAATCCGAGTACTAATATAGAATTTAGACTTGGAAATACATCAATGGTAACACTAAAAGTGTATGATGTGCTTGGTAGAGAAGTCGCTAACCTAGTTAACAATCAACAATATCAAAGTGGTTCTTATACCGTAAGCTTCGATGCATCAAAGCTAGCTTCGGGAATGTATATTTACAGATTAGAAGCAGGCGGATTTTCTCAAACGCGGAAAATGTTATTGATTAAATAAGCTAAATAGAATGATATTTACTTAGACCTTGTATATTTATACATGATCTATTGGGAAGTTTTTAAGAAAACAGTAAAAGAATATAAGGTTCAAGAGGCGATGAATTATAGTTCATCAATAGCTTTTTATCTCATATTCTCATTGCCAGCTATTTTGATAATTACGGTTTCCATAGCAAGCTCTGCTTATGGAGACGAAATAGTTAGACAGAACCTAATTCAAGAATTTCAAAATCTTTTTGGCCCAGAAAGTGCTCAGGTCATAGATCGAATACTATCAAATTCAGGCTCAATAGGCTCATCTTGGATTACAAAAATAATTGGTCTTGTTACATTACTAGTAAGTGCAACTACCGTTTTTGCATCTCTACAGGATGGCTTAAATCGCATATGGGGTTTAGAACCAAAGCCCGAAAAAAATCTTATTAGTTTTATTAAAAATAGACTCCTTTCATTAGCAATGGCTATTAGTATGGGGTTTTTATTATTGTTTTCTTTAATACTAGATACATTCCTAACTATATTTGAAGAACTGCTTATCAGTTCTTTCTCTGAATCTATATTTAATCTAGTAATATTTGTAAATGTAGTTTTAGGCTTTATAATTATAATGATTGTATTCGCGGGGATATTTAGAATTTTACCTGATGCTAAGATTGCTTGGAAAGATGTTTTAAGTGGTGCTATTCTTACAACGTTTATATTTTCAATAGGGAAATATGCAATTGGCTATTATCTAGGCACAAGTGACCTAATGAACGTTTACGGTGCGGCGGGATCGTTTGTGCTGTTACTTATCTGGGTATACTTTTCAAGTATGATTCTTTTCTTTGGAGCCACCTACACAGAAGTATACTTTATCGAAAAACATGGACAAGTAAAACCGTATAAGAGAACACGATTAGTAGATGGAGTTGATTCTCAAAATACCTAGTCAGCTTCCTATTAACGTAATCACCAACTTTCTGGCTCCACCATAATTTCTATGTTCACATAAATATATTCCCTGCCAAGTTCCAAGATTAAACCGTCCATTAGTTATGGGAATAGAAACGGAAGAGCCAAGAATCGAACTTTTGATATGAGAAGTCATGTCGTCGGTGCCTTCGAAAGTATGTTCATATAGAGAGGTATTTTCAGGAACTTCTCTGTTGAAATGAGTTTCGAAATCTCTACGAACGGAAGGATCAGCATTCTCATTGATAGTTAGACTTGCGCTAGTATGTTTTATATGAACATGAGCAAGACCTACACTGATGTCTTTAATTTCAGGAATTTCAGCTAATACTTTGTTTGTAATAATGTGAAATCCTCTGGGTTTTTGAGGCAAAGAAAACTCTTTCTGAATGGTAATCATAGCTAAATATAATGCTCAAAACCGAATTTAAAAGCATTTATCTTTAGCAGAATACTCAGCGATTACCGAAAACCTATTTCCGATTAATAGCACTTAACTGTAAGAATGGCTGATTCAACGTAGATTCTACATAACTAAGAAAATCCGGAACCATATCATGGATTTGCTCAGATTTGTAGATATCCGTTTTTTGTTTAAAACCAACTCTTACAAATTTTTTCTTTAAAACCCGCTTATCACGATAGGAAGAGTATAATAATCCATTCCTTACATCAAAGATATAAGCCTCTAAATAAGTAGTAAGTCTAGCGTGTTGTCCCGGAACAAAAGGAATCGTAACCAACCCAGCGTAAAGCGGGGAGAGAATATTCATCTCTTCAATATAGATAGTTGAAGAGCTTATAAACAGAACCAGATCAGCTTTAGTCTGAGCTGCATACAAACGCAGTTGCTTTAGATTAATAGGTTTAGGTGTTGGGTTATATCTACTCCAATAGGGATCATGCTGACTTTGGTAATAGGCATTGGGATCCAAAAGTGCGGGAGAAATTTCGACAGCCCGCTGTACCTCTTGTATCGTTAATAAAGAATCCTGAAAAGGAAATTTGTCATGGCTAGCATTATAAATGGCGATACTTGCAGGAATGGTAATCTGAGGAATAGCATCAAACGCTTTTTGAATATCTTCGTCATTAATTTGTTTAAGTGAGTCAGCCTGCACACTTGAAAAAGCAGATAGATAGTGAGAAGTGCCGCATCCTGTACCAAAACAAGATGTCAATAAAATCAAAAGAATAGAACCTTGTACCTTCAAAGCGAGATAGATTTGTTAATGATTCTCAAATGAGACCTCGAAAGCAAAAGAAAGTTCCGTGCTACTATTTCTTTCTATTCTGTTTTTCTTGAATAATACTTTTGTAGAGTTTCCCCATTTTCTTGTCTTTAGCACGTTTCTCATGGGTAGTTCTAGAAAAGTGTGCTTGCTCCCTTTTAAGTTTATGAAAGTTATTGAATGATTCCTGATCAAGTTCGCCCTTGTCAAGAGCTTCTAAAATCGCACAGCCAAGTTCTTCGGTATGGCTACAATCACTAAACTTACAATTATTCGAAAGTGTGTTTATTTGATCAAAGGTTTCATCAACCCCGCTGGAGTCGGTTGTAATACCAAGTTCGCGCATCCCAGGAGTATCAATAATTACTCCGCCTTGTGGTAGAATTAGCAATTCTCTATGGCTAGTAGTATGCCTTCCTTTGCTGTTACTCTCACTTACTTCACTAACTTCCATTTTTGAGTTGGTAAGCAAGTTATTTGTGAGGGATGATTTTCCAACTCCTGATGAGCCAAGTATGCAGTAGGTATTGTTTGAATTGATATGATTGTTTAGTTCTTCGTACCCAGACAGGCTTTCATTACTTAAAGCAATTACTAGAATAGATGGCAATCGTTCACTTATGCTATTAATCAATTGAGCAAGTTCATCAGCTGAGATTAAATCAATTTTACTTAGTAAAACAATAGGTTTTATGGAGGAAGAATTGCAGATAGTCAAATACCGTTCAAGGCGATTTAAATTAAAATCATGCCCAACAGCCTGCATAATAAAAGCCACATCAACATTAGATGCTATTAGCTGACACTCTCCAAATTTACCGACTGCCTGACGTTCTAAAGACGAAAATCGAGGTAAAACCTTAACTATAATTGCGGTTTCATCATCGTAAATGGAAAGATTCACCCAATCCCCGACTGTAGGGAAGTCGGCTCTCGATTCAGCAGAAAAACGAAGACTTCCAGTAATCTCTGCATTGTAAGCTCCAGAACTAGTTTGAACTTCATAACGTTCTTTATGTTCAACCACTACCCGACCAAGTTCTAATCCATCTTGAACTTCATTCTCAATAGCAGTTTTAGCTAAACTATTAAATCCTAAATCTTCTAAAGTCATTCTAATTGTGTTAATTTTTGACAAGATACCAAAAAGATGAAATAAAGGATTTAATGTGAAAATAAGCCCAAACATTTAAGTATTTCATAATCATTTATTGTTTGAAATAGCTGTATATTTAAGGCTTCGAATTTTTCATTCACAAAACACAATGTCACAAGAATTAAGAAATATCGCCATAATCGCTCACGTAGATCATGGCAAAACCACTTTAGTTGATCAAATACTAAGACAAAGTGGGACTTTTAGAGAGAACCAAGAATTAGTAGAGAGAGTAATGGATTCGGGTGATCTTGAAAAAGAACGTGGAATAACCATTAGTTCTAAGAACACAGCGGTAAACTGGAAAGGAACTAAAATCAATATTGTGGATACTCCAGGTCACGCCGATTTTGGTGGCGAAGTAGAACGTATCCTTAAAATGGTAAACGGAGTAATTCTTTTAGTAGATGCTGCCGAAGGCCCGCTTCCACAAACCAAATTTGTACTCCGTAAATCACTAAGTCTTGGGTACAAACCAATTGTTTTGATCAATAAGATAGACCGTGGTGATGCTCGTCCAGATGCAGTTCTTGATGAAGTATTTGACTTATTTGTAATGCTAGATGCAACGAACGAGCAATTGGATTTCCCAGTTCTCTATGCAGCTGCGCGTGATGGATATGCTAAAACAGATCTAGAAGGAGAGAATGTAGATTTATCTCCACTAATGGATAAGATCGTAGAGCATGTTCCGGCGCCTTCACAACCTGTTGAAGACGATTTTAAAATGCTAGTTAGTAGCATTGACTGGAATGACTATGTAGGCCGAATTGCAGTTGGAAGAATTGAGCAAGGAACTATAAAGTTGAATCAGGAAGTTGCACTTGTTAGCGGTAAGGGAGATCTGAAAATGAAAGGTCGAGCTACCAAATTATTTACTTTTAATGGACTTCAAAGGGAGCCAGTTGAAGTAGCATATGCAGGTGATATCGTTGCAATGGCTGGGTATGATTCTGTAAATATCGGAGACACGCTTACATTGGCTTCAAATCCAACTCCACTTGAATATGTAGATTTAGATAAGCCAACAATTGCAATGTATTTCAGAGTTAATAACTCTCCTTTTGCTGGTTTAGAAGGTAAGTTTGTGACTTCAAATCAAATTAAAGATCGTTTAGAACGAGAAGTTCGTACCAATGTGGCAATGAGAGTTGAAGCTACAGGTAGCCCAGATGTATTTAAAGTATCTGGTCGTGGAGAACTCCAAATGGCAATTTTGATTGAAACAATGCGTCGTGAAGGATTTGAGTTTTCAGTTTCCCGGCCAGAAGTATTGCTACAAGAAGTTGATGGCAATGTACATGAGCCAGTTGAAGAAGTTGTTGTTGATGTACACACCGATTACTCTAACAAAGTGATTGATAATCTCCAGAAGAGAAAAGGGATTATGCAGGGAATGAGCCAGGAAGGGGAAAACAATAGAATTGAGTTTCGAGTGCCTTCCCGTGGTTTAATTGGTTTCCGTGGCGAGATGTTAACAGAAACACGTGGAACTGGAATTATGCACCAGCAGTTTGATGGCTACGAGCCTTACGCTGGCGAAATTCCAGGTAGAACTCGTGGAGCGTTAATAGCTCTTGAGAAAGGTGATGTAACTGGATATGCGCTAGAAGGTGTACAAGATCGTGGAATGTTTTTTGTTGAACCAGGCGATTCCGTTTATATGGGAATGGTTGTTGGTTTAAATAACCGAAGTGATGATATGGTAGTTAATGTGGCTAAGAAAAAAGCACTTACCAATCACCGGGCTTCTATTACAGCCGACGCTATAAAAATCTCTCAAGCGAAGAAAATGAGTTTGGAAGAATGTATCGAGTTTATCGCAAATGACGAACTTTTAGAAGTAACTCCTCAAAGTCTAAGAATCCGTAAGAAATTCTTAGATCATAACGAGCGTAAGCGCGAAGAGAAGAAGAAAGCTACTGTATAATTTTTTTCTATTTTTAAGAAATAAGCCCTGATATCAAATAGATGTCAGGGCTTTATTTTTGATTTGATGTTTTCAATCCTAAAGCGAAACCTGAACAAAAAATTCAAAGTTTGAAGATGGATTTCCTGTGAATGCATCAGGTAAAAAACTTTGGCGGAATACAAAGCTCATTGGAAGAACATTCAACATTACATTATCCATAGATAATTCTATTCCGTATGATTTTTGAGTAATCGAATTAGTAGTAAAACTGAACCGCGATTCGGCAACATCATAAAAGAAATTTGCTCTTATTCTTTTAAAGTAAGCAAAGTTAAAAAAGCCCCAATCAGGGTAGAATAAAGGTAGTTTATAATTCAAAGACAGTCTTGATACTTCCTCACTCGAAAAATAACCATAACCTCTAGCGTAATTAAAAAAGTCGGCGTATTGATATCGGTTTGTTAAAAGCTCTTTTTGATATTCACCCTCTACAAGTATGCCATGATTAGCGAAAACCCCAGGAAGGAAGATGCCAGCTTGTGTATTGAATCGTTCTCCATTACTTCCATTTAACGTGGTAGAATAATTCATTGAAAGGTACTGCCCAAAACGAGGTTGAACATTTTGATAGGCTTGTCGACGAATATTATAGACGAATAAAGAGGGCTCCCAAGAAAGTGGTCCATCTAAGGATGTGTCATCCGTCCAATATTGAACAAGATCAGAGCGCACAGACAAACTAGTACTGTAATTTCCTCGTTGCCAACTAAGAGGAATGGATAATCCGGCATTAAAACTCCGCTGATTAAATTCATCCAAAAGAAAAGTAGTTGCAGAAATTTGAGGATCATAAAATACGAAGCTTCGTTCGGTGATGGTTGTACCTAAGCTTATAACAGTGAAATATTTCGAGTACTCTAAATTGCCCGACATCTGGTAGGTTCGTTCATTATGATTAATTCCACCAAATATATTTCCATTCAGGTTATTCAAAATATTACTAAAACCAAGACTTAGCCCCGTAATATTGGTGCCACTTTGTATTCCCCAAGTATGAAGTTTAGTACCATCAAGAACTCCTTGATAATTCTTCACCTCAAAATTTTCTTCGGGAATTTTACCAAGAATATCTTCTTCATTTTCGCTTAAGGTCAGATTAAACCGCGCCATCTCTGTTGGTTCTTTAGGAGCAATGACAGTATCTATGGCATTGGAAAGTGATAAAGAACTTAAAACGTACCCTTGCTCTGTGAATTCACTCATAATGAGGGTTTTTCCATCTGAAGAAATATCTGGCTGATACGCTCCGATTCGAGACGAAGTAAGTTGTGTGATCTGTCTACTATCATTTAAGTCCACGGAAAAAATATTGTCGATACCTGTGTAGGAGGCAGAGAATATAACCGTCTCAGCTCCAACTGAGATATTACCAATAACGTTGTGAGTCCAATCGGTTAGTTGAGTGAGCTCGTTATTTTCTAAATGAAATTTGAAGAGCGCCAATTCACTATTTCGTTTTGCTAAGTAGATGATGAAAGAATCATTAGTGGACCATTTCGGATAAGACAAAAAATCATTATTTGGATTAGGAAGGGTTTCAATTATTGTACCCGATTCAGAATTAAGAATAGTGACTCTATGAATTAGGTCATTCCCCGAGTGTACGGCAACAATCTTGGATCCATTATTTGAGAATTGTGGCGAAAAAAACTTTGTTTTATTTAGAAGGATATTCTTCTCAAGGGTATTCAAATCAAAAGTAACAAGCTTGGTATAATTTCGATTTGACCATCGAGGATCTGTTTCTAACTCTGTCCAAGCTAATTTCCCATTATTCTCCGAAATAAAACTACTTGTTGAAACTCCTATAGAAGTTAAGCGAGAAACTTTTCCATCCTTCAATTGAAAAATAGCAGGTGTTTTTTTATAACTCGAAGATAGATAGACTAAGCTTCCATCCTCTAAAAAATGAGCATATTGATTGTTAGTAACGGTTTTTAAATTTTTGGGAGTTATAATATTATGACTGGTAAGTTCAAGATCGTCAAGCTCAGAGCTCCATTGTTGTTTCAATTCGGTATATGTTTTTTTGTACATTTCTGGCGCGCGCATTCCGGTATGTCTTTTCATCGCCCCTGAAAAAGGATAGATAATAGTTTCATAGGCTCCAGCATCAGCTAAAACATCTTTCCAAATATTAGCTCCAAAGTGGTTCCGCCCGTAGTTCATTATTGCATATCCTAAAGGATAATGGTTTGGGACTAAATCTTTGTAAGAACCATTTCGGGCTTTCATATATGAGTAATCAACATCATTGAATAAGAGTGCACGTTGTTCTTTGAAAAACTCAGGCGTTCTACCACGACCTGAAGAACTAAGAACAGTTTCTGAAATTACCGCATCGCCTTCGAAGTACCAGTTTGGTATACTTAAGTTCATAGCACCAGTCCAGCCTGGTTGTCCGGAAAAAAGATGAAAAAACTTGGTTGCTCCTCTGTTAGCATTGCTGTACTGCAAAGCGTGCCGATATTCGTGGATAGCAAGACCATCCAGAAAATTTATTGAACCAAGTGCATGATTATTTTGAAATGGAGTTGCAAAGAACTCACTCCGGTAGGGAATTAAGGCAACATATCCATTGCTTTGAACTTGATTCGTTTGAAGTACTAAATCAATTTTTTTAGTTTTTGACCCAATGCTTTGAAGTTGCCCATTGTGGATGTAATTAATCAGACGGGCAATTCTGGAAGCTTCTTTATCCTGACCTGCTGGAAAAATTATGCGGACATTATCCGTATCAATTTGTAGCCACTTCACAGAGGGTGGATGCCCTCCAAAATTCTGAGCATGAACCAAACCTTGGATCATCAAAAAAAATAGACAAATAAAGAAAAATTTAAAGGGCATTAAGAGAAGACATTTTAATTCATTTCTGAGTTGGCTTTTGCGCGAAAAATATAGTAATAAAATTGGGCTAGTTTTTTGAACCATAAGTCACCCCATCCCATAAAAAGAAGCTTTTTCTTTGAAGTAAGGATCGAATATCTTTTTTAAAGATTGATTTTCTATGAGGTTCAAATCAGCATCTTTTTCAATTAACTCCATGGCTTTTTCTTTAGCTTGTGCCAATATGAATTGGTCTTCTACAATATCGGCTACTTTAAAATCAGGGAGCCCACTTTGCTTGGTTCCTAGGAAATCACCAGGTCCACGAAGCTTGAGATCCGCTTCAGCTATCTTAAAGCCATCATTAGTTTCCTCCATGGTTTTAAGACGAAAAGCACCTGCTTTACTTACTTTCACATCGGGCATCAGAATACAATAACTTTGTCTTTCACCTCTTCCAATTCTTCCCCTAAGTTGATGGAGTTGAGACAAACCAAATCGTTCAGCATGTTCAATAATCATAATAGATGCATTGGGGACATCCACACCAACTTCAATAACCGTAGTAGAAACCAGAATCTGGATTTCGTTTTTTATAAAGGCTTTCATTACTGTGTCTTTCTCTTCTGATTTCAAACGTCCATGTAAGAGCCCAACTTTAAATTCAGGAAATCGAGTTTTAATCTTTTCAAATCCAGCAGTGGCATCTTTTAAATCCAAAGCTTCAGATTCTTCTATCAAAGGATAGATCACATACACCTGTCCTCCATCCTCAACTTCAGACTTCACAAAAGAAAATACATCTTCTCTTTTTTTTTGCCCACGGATTGCTGTCCTGATTGGTTTTCGGCCAGCGGGAAGTCCTTTTATGATAGAGATATCCAAATCTGCGTAAACGGTCATTGCTAAAGAACGCGGGATAGGAGTGGCACTCATTACTAATATATGTGGATGTTCCCCTTTATTAAGTAATTCTGCACGTTGTTTTACCCCAAAACGATGCTGCTCATCAATTACTGCAAGTCCAAGTTTATGAAACTTGATTTCTTTTTGGATCACAGCATGAGTTCCCACTACAATTTGACACATACCTCCCTCTATATCCGTGAGAACATCGCGACGTAAAGCCGCTTTTTGTCCACCAACCAATAATCTTATGTTTAAATCTAATTCTTTAAGATGATTGGAAAGGGTTCGGAAGTGTTGTTCGGCAAGTATTTCAGTAGGAGCAACAAATGCTGCTTGAAATCCATTATCCAATGCCATTAATAAAGCTCCGATAGCAACAATCGTTTTACCAGCACCAACATCTCCTTGTATCAAGCGATTCATTTGGCGTCCAGAACGAACATCTTTTTTAATATCAGAAAGAGATGATTTTTGTCCTTCGGTTAAACTGAAAGGAAGAAGTTCATTAAAATAACAAGAAGTATACGTGTCAAGCTCAGAAAAAACTTGTCCTGACTTTCGTTCTTCTACCGTATGATGGATTTTTTCCATACTAAGTTCAAAAAGAAAAAGTTCTTCAAATTTAAAACGTTCGAGTGCTTTTTTACGCTCACCATGATCTTGTGGGAAGTGAATCATCCGATAAGCCTCTTTTCGTTCAGGCAAACCTAATTCTTTCAATAAATACAAAGGGATGAATTCTGGAAGTTCCGTTTCTTTAAGTATTAATCTAATCCAAGATTGCATTAAGTTACTTGTAATACGAGTCTGACTGGTTTCCTTGCTTCCAGGATAGATTGCCATAATTCGCGAAAAAGCTTCAAGATCACCTTCATCTGCAATCTTATCAACTTCTGGATGCGCAATAGTAACATTCTTCCCGTACCTTTTTGCGGCTCCAAAGAAAGCAACTACTTCACCTTTCTTAAAAATTTTCTTAAAATAAGATGCGCCTCTAAACCAAACTCCTTTTAAAGAACCCGAATCATCTTTAATAGTGACTTCAAGTCTTTTCTTTCGTCCATAGCCGACTTCGGTTATTGAAGTAACTTTTCCTGTAACAGTAATTTCTTCTCCAGAGCCCATTAAATGAGAAATCTGTTGAACATTTGAACGATCAAGATATCGGCGGGGAAAAAAATTTAAGAAATCTGCAATAGAAGAAATCCCTGCAGTATCGAGCGCTTCGAGCCTTTTTGTGCTTAAACCAGGTAGTGTGGAAATATTCAATTGATATAGTATTATATATCGGTTATAAATTAATACTCTTAATTAAATAAGGTTTTTACCTAAAATGAGTCAATTTGAGGAATTTCATCAAACAAACAGAATATTTAGTAATATTTATTTTGCATTAAGATTCTAAACTTCCCTATATTTGCAAGCTCTCGATTTGATGGCAATAACCAAACATTTGAACAGTGCCAACTATACAACAACTTATTAGAAAAGGTAGAAAAAGTAAGATACGTAAAACTACTGCACCAGCAATGCAAAGTTGCCCACAAAAGCGTGGAGTTTGTACTCGTGTTTATACTACAACACCAAAGAAGCCGAACTCAGCACTACGTAAAGTTGCTCGTGTTCGTTTAACAAATGGGATTGAAGTTACTGCTTATATCCCTGGAGAAGGTCATAACCTACAAGAGCACAGTATTGTATTAATACGTGGTGGTAGAGTTAAAGATTTACCTGGAGTTCGTTACCACATTATTCGTGGTACACTTGATACTGCAGGTGTAGACGGCCGTACACAAAGCAGAAGCTTGTACGGTACCAAACGACCAAAAGCGTAACCATAAAGATTTTAGATTAATCGAGTATGCGTAGAAGAAAAGCAGAAAAACGAGACGTACAACCAGATCCAATATTTGCGGATAAAATGATTACTCGTTTCGTAAACAACCTGATGAAAGACGGTAAGAAAAACGTAGCCCGTAAAATTGTTTATCAGGCATTCGAAATTATTGAAGAAAGAACTGGTGAGACCGGAATTGATATTTTCCGTTCTGCACTTCAAAATTCTACTCCTGTGGTTGAAGTTAAATCACGAAGAGTAGGTGGTGCTACTTATCAGGTTCCTGTAGAAGTTCGTCAAGAACGCGGAACTGCATTAGGTATGCGATGGATTTTGAAAGCAGCTAGATCAAGAAACGACAAATCAATGTCGCTTAGATTGTCTCGCGAATTAATTGATGCTTCAAAAAATGAAGGTGGAGCTGTTCGTAAGAAAGACGAAACACACCGCATGGCTGAAGCCAACAAAGCATTTGCTCATTTTAGATTTTAAAAAATTATTATCAAACACATGTCTGACGTAAAAACAGCAACCGATCCAAAAATTCTTGATACCATGCGCAGAACGCGTAACATCGGGATTATGGCTCATATTGATGCCGGTAAAACCACTGTGACGGAAAGAATCTTGTTCTATACAGGAAGAAGTCATAGAATAGGTGAAGTGCATGATGGCGCTGCTACAATGGATTGGATGGAGCAAGAGCAAGAAAGAGGTATTACTATTACTTCTGCTGCTACTCACTGTATCTGGAAAGATCACCGAATCAATATTATTGATACTCCTGGTCACGTTGATTTTACTGTAGAAGTGGAACGTTCTTTACGTGTTCTTGATGGAGCTGTATTCGTTTTATGTTCAGTAGGTGCTGTTCAGCCTCAGTCTGAGACTGTATGGCGACAGGCTACTAAGTACAAAGTTCCTTGTATGGCATTTGTTAACAAAATGGATCGTACCGGAGCAGATTTTTACAATGTGGTTGGTCAGCTTAACGACAAGTTGAATGCAAACCCAATTCCAATTCAGATTCCTATCGGTAGTGAAGAGAACTTTACTGGTGTTGTTGATTTGATCAATATGCGCGGTATTGTATGGGATGAAGAGTCTTTAGGTGCGAAATATGATGTTATTGACATCCCTGAAGATATGATTGATATGGTAAATGATTACCGTGTTAAAATGCTTGAGGCTATTGCTGACCATGACGAAGAGTTGATGGAAAAGTATTTGATGGAAGAAGAAATTGGTGCCGATGAAATCATCGCTGCTATTCGTAAGGCTACTATTGCAAAGGATATTACTCCTGTTATGTGTGGGACTGCTCTTAAGAATAAAGGTGTTCAGGCAATGCTTGATCGTGTTCTTGATTTCATGCCTAGTCCGCTAGATGTTGTTTCTGTAAAAGGTATTGACCCCAATACAGAAAAAGAAGTTATCCGCGAAGCCGATCCAAGTGGACCTTTTTCTGCGCTTGCTTTCAAAATCATGACCGATCCTTATGTAGGTAAGTTAATATTTACTCGCGTTTATTCTGGTACTCTTGAAAAAGGTTCTTATATCTTAAATTCAACGACTGGAAAGAAAGAACGAGTAGGGCGTTTATTAGAAATGCATGCTAATGACAAGAAAGATGTCGACGCAGCTATTGCTGGTGACATCGTTGCTGTTGTTGGTGTTAAGGAAGTTCGTACTGGTGATACCTTTTGTGATCTTGACAGTCCAGTTATACTCGAGCAAATTACATTCCCTGAACCGGTAATTAAACTTGCAGTTGAGCCTAAAACAAAAGCTGATAGTGATAAATTATCTACAGGACTTCAGAAATTAGCTGAAGAGGATCCTACGTTTAGAGTTCAAACTGATGAAGAAACTGGACAAACCACAATTGCTGGTATGGGTGAGCTTCATCTTGAGATTATTGTAGATCGATTGAAGCGTGAATTCAAAGTTGAAGCAAATGTTGGTGCTCCTCAGGTATCTTATCGTGAGACCATCTCTAAAAACATCACTCACCGTGAGACTTATAAGAAGCAAACTGGTGGTCGTGGTAAATTTGCTGATATTCAGTTTGAAATTGCTCCAATGAGTTACTTTGATAACTACGAAGGGAAGCAAGATCGTGTTTCTCAATCAGAAGGATTTGTATTTATAAACGAAGTAGTTGGTGGTAACATCCCTCGTGAATTTATTCCGTCTATCGAAAAGGGTTTTAAAGCTGCTTTAGATAATGGTATTCAAGCAAACTATGGTGTTCAAAACATTGGTGTTCGTTTGTTTGATGGATCTTATCACGATGTTGATTCCGATCAATTAAGTTTTGAATTAGCTGCTAAGTCTGGTTTTAGAGAGTCAGCAAAAAGAGCTAAACCAGTATTACTTGAGCCTGTAATGAAGGTTGAAGTAACTACTCCAGAAGATTATATGGGTGATGTAATTGGTGACCTTAACAGTCGTCGTGGAATCATTCAGAGTATGAATACTGATCCTAATGGATCTGTAGTAAAAGCAAATGTGCCTCTATCTGAGATGTTTGGATATTCAACGGATTTAAGATCGTTGACTCAAGGTAGAGCGGTGTACTCGATGGAATTCGAAGAGTATACACAAGTTCCCGAGAAGATTGCTCAGGAAATTATTGAAAGCCAAGCATAACAATTTTTAAACATTAAACTGATTTAAATCATGGCAAAAGAGACCTTTCAGCGAAATAAACCCCACGT
>TARA_R110000868_G_scaffold278675_9_pt1 | contig 66007 bp, 61 predicted proteins | sample TARA_R110000868 | Tara Oceans TARA_R110000868 (sample SAMEA4397489) | marine metagenome | biome: Polar Biome; feature: [SRF] surface water layer (ENVO:00010504); material: water (ENVO:00002006), including particulate matter (ENVO:01000060) such as... | depth 5 m | reverse complement strand
CCCGGGCCGGATCAGCGTTCCAGGTCGTAGACGCCGGTGATGTCGATCCGCACCGTCAGTTCACCGGCCGCGACCGGGGTCGAGCCGGAATCCATGGCCATTTCGGCCCGGGCATACATGGGCTGCGGCGGGCGCGGGCTGTAGCCGCCGGACTCGGTCAGGGAGCGGATCCCGCCCAGCGGTACGCCAAGCGCCTGGGCATAGAGGGCGGCCTTGGCCTGCAGGGCGCGAACCGCCAGCTGGCGGGCCCGGTCCTCGGCCGCGCCGGACTCCTTCAGGCCGAAACTGATGCCGTCGATCTGGTTGACGCCGGCGGCCACCACCGCATCGGCGGTCGTGCCGACGCGGGACAGGTCGTTGATCGTGACCGTCACCCGGTTGTTGGCCTGGTAGCCGCGCAGCTTGGGCGGCTGGTTCTGGACATAGTCGTACTGGGCCGAGAGGTTCAGCCCCGAGGTCTGGACGTCGCGCTCGGCGATCCCGGCCCGGCGCAGGGCGGCGATGACCTCGTTCATGCGGGCGGCGTTGCTGCGCATGGCCGCAGCGGCGGTCGGGGCCTCGGTCAGAACGCCGAAGGTGATGGTGGCCATGTCGGGTGCCAGACGCACCTCGCCGTGGGCCGACAGGTTCAACGACGGCGGGGCCTGCATCCTGTGCATGCCGGCCATCGAGGTTTCCTGGGCCAGGACGGCCGGTGCGGTCAGGGCGCTGGCGGCCAGTAGAACGGCCCCCAGCGACAGGGAGCGGAAGGATCGGGTCATGTCGGTTGAACTCCGGTAATCAGGCCACGGGACCCGGACGGTGGCGTCGGGCCGTGGCGGAACCTTGGCGGTTGGTCCCTGAACAACGCCCCGGCCGCGGTGGCAGGTTCCGTTCACCGCCGGAAATAATGCCGCCCGACGATGACGCTTGGCAAGCGGAGTGACCGCCTGCTAGGCGAAACCACCGCCCTCGGCGGGCCCGTAGCTCAATGGTTAGAGCCGACCGCTCATAACGGTCTGGTTGGGGGTTCGAGTCCCTCCGGGCCTACCGGGCGCGAACCGCGGCGGCATCAGCGCCGCCAGCCGCCACCGCGACTCCAGCGGTCGTCGCCGGTGTAGCGGTCGTCGTTTACATAGCGCCCGTTGCGGTCGTACCAGCCCTCGCCGCGGCGATAGCTGTCATAGCCGTCCAGCGTGAAGCCGTCGTCCTGGTAGGGCAGACCCAGCAGGCCGTCCTCGTCGTCCCACCAGTCACGCGGATAGGGGCCGTAGACACAGGTCCAGCCGTTGCCCGGATTCCAGTGGGGCTCATAGCGGCCGCGGTAGCGATCGCGGAAGCTGGGCCGGCACAGGGTCTGCGACCAGACGCGGTTGCCGCTGGATTCGACGGTGGCGCGCGGCTCGGCGAAGATCACCTGCTGGACCCCGGCGAAGACATTGTTGGTGACGACCGCATGGCCCGAGGCCGCGGCCACCCCGACCCCGGCGGCCCGGATCCGGCTGTCGGTCAGCTGCAGTTCGCCATTGTAGAGGACGACACCCTTGTCGGAGCGGCCGATCCGGCTGTCGCTCATGGTGACGGAGGCCCCTTCGATGGCCACGCCCTCGACATAGCCGACGATGGCCGTGTTCTCGATCTCGACCCGGCCGTAGTCGCGGCCGGACCGGATGATCAGACCGATCGAGCGGGGCCCGAAGCTGTTGGGCGCGCCGGTGCCCTTGAACGTCGAGGTCGAGACGCGCGAGGTCTGGCCCGCACCCGGGATCAGTTCGAGCCCGGTCTGGGCACCGGTGACGACCAGTTCATAGGCGGTCAGCACGGCCCCGTCGGCAACGATGGCCGGAGCGATGGTCTGGGCGTCGATGATGGCGTTGCGGATATCGACCAGGCCTCCGTCCGCATAGATGGCGGCCTCGTCCCCGGCATGGCGGAAGCCGACCCGGTTCATCACGATCTCGGCGCCGTAGCCGACGATACAGGCGGCATCGCCCGCCTTGGGCGAGGCGAAGACCACATCGCGGATCTCGACCCGGACTCCCTGGGCCACGGTGATGCAGGGCAGCCCGTCCGGAGCCTGCAGGGTCGGCGACGGCGTGCGGTGCCAGTCGCGCGGATCGAAGCCGCCTTCACCGATGATGGTCATCGGCTTGTCGACATTCAGCCAGCCGACACAGGCCCCGGCCCGGGACCGGATGACGAGGGTGCCGCCGGGGCGCACGCGACGCACGGCGTCCTCGACCGCGCCTGAGCCGGGATTGCCGCCGCAGTCGACCAGAACGATCTCCTCGGTCCCCTGGCGACGGAACTCCGGCCGCCAGTCCGGCCGGTGGTCACGCCGATAGTCGTAGCGGCGGTGATGGGTGGAGCGCCCGCGGGTACCACGGGTCGGCGGTGTCAGCAGGATCCCGAAATTGGGGCGGGTCTGGCTCTCGACCCGGGCGGCAACCTGGGCCTGGGCCGCCGACGGCGGGGTCAGGACCACGCCGAGGGCGGCAGCGGCAACGACGGCCAGGCCGGTGATCAGACTGCGGACGGGACGATCGGTCATGGTTCCACGCCCTCCTAGCGGCGCTGCGAGCGGGACACCTGGGCCAGGACGGCCTGCAGGCGGGATGCGGACGGGCCGAACCCGGCCAGGGCGGAATCGATCCGCACCGCGACGGCTGCGGCCTTGTCCTGGTCGGCGACGCCGGAGACGCCGAGCGCGAAATAGGTCGACATCGCGAACTTGGCCTCGGGACTGCCCTGGCGGGCCGCCTCCTCGAACCAGTGGAAGGCGCGGGCGTAGTCGGTCGGCACGCCGATACCCTCGGCGTACATCACGGCCAGGACCAGCTGGGCCTCGGACGAGCCGTTGACCGCGGCCAGTTGCACCGCCCGGACCCGCTCGAGATAGGACAGGCGCGACTCCATCGGATGACCCAGCATGGCCTCCAGCGTCTCGATCTGGCGTTTCGACAGGGCATCGGGGCGGGTCGGGGTCGTCTCGGTCACGCCGAGGTAGCGCAAGGCCCGCCCGACATGGACGAACGGCAGTTCGGTCATCCGGGACAGCGCATATTCATAGGCGTCGCCGCGCGGGCGGCTTTCATCCGAAAACGGGACGCCGGAGGCCGGGGCCGTATTGGGATAGAATTCGAACGGCGGTACCCACTGGCGCGCCTTGGCCTCGACGAAGGCGGCGTAGCGGCTGCGGTTCGGCGACGACCGCTCGAAATCCTTGAGCAGGACATAGGCCCCGACGTCGCCCGTCTGCACCGCCAGATAGTTGTAGAGATAGGCGTCCACATCGTTGCGCTGGAACAGGCTGGTGGCGGCATGCAGGGCACTGGGATCGCGGTCAGGCCCGCTGTCCCTGCCGTCATTGCCCCAGGCCTCGCGACCCTCGCGATTGTCCTGCGGCTCGCCGAACGGGCCGTAGAGGGAATCATGCAGACGGGCCAGGGCGCGATAGCCCTTGGCGTCCTGGGTCGACAGGACATAGATCACCCGGTCTCGCACGGCCTCCTGCTCGGCACGGGTCATCCGCCCCAGCTGGCGATCCAGCCGCTGATAGACGTTGTGACGCTCCCAGGCGCGACAGTCGTCGTAGCGGGACAGCGGCTTCAGGCCGCCGAAGCCCCAGAAGCCGCCGCGGTCGGCGCGATTGATCGGCGCATAACCCTCGTCATTGGCCAGGGCCAACGCCAGCCAGACCGAGCTTTCGATCGGGTCCTCGATGTTCTTGTCGGTCGCCTTCACCGCCGCATAGCGTGACCCCAGCTCCAGCTGGGCGAAGAAATCGCCACGGAATGCGGCCCGGCGCAGGGCCCGCAGACTGGTCTCCTGGGCGTTGAACTCGGCCCCGGTAAAGGCGGCGGGGCGCGGACAGGCGTTGGCCGCACCGCCGTCGGAATCCTGTCGCCAGAACTGCAGGCCGCGATCCCCACAGCTGGCCAGGGTCAGGGCTGCGATCGTCAGCACGCCAATGGCGGCCGCGGCGGCCATCGGGGCGCGGCGACGCCGGGCAGGCGCGGGGTCGTCGTCGAAGCCGTCGCGGTCGCGCATACTCCCCCTCACACGTTGCGGGCCGATCGATCTCCCGATCGACCATTAACCATGTTCACCGGCAATGTGTCCGGCCCGGACACCCGGCTGTCAAGGTTAACGTCGTTTTCCGCCAAAGCGTTGCCGGAGAGTGGGTGATTTTTGTTCGGCGAACGGTTATCCCCAAGATTCAGCTATTTAGCGTTTCCCCGGACAGGGGAATTCGCCCGGTCGCAATGTCGAGCTGGGCCCTCTATATGGCGGTTTCAGCCGGAGTCCGCCCATGTCCTATTCCGCCCGCGACGATCGTCCCGCCGACAAGACCGCCCGCTATGCGGAAGTGCATCAGGAGATCGTCGCCGTGCTCGAGGGCGAGTCTGACCGGGTCGCCAGGATGGCCACGGTCAGCGCCATGCTGGCCGACGCCTTCCCGCAATTCTTCTGGACCGGTTTCTATGTCGTCGATCCGGCGAAGCCCGGTGAACTGGTGGTCGGTCCCTACCAGGGCACGCTGGGCTGCCTGCGGATTCCGTTCGGACGGGGCGTCTGCGGGGCGGTGGCGGCCGCGGGTAAAACCCGGATCGTCGACGACGTCGAGGCCTTCCCGGGTCACATCGCCTGCGATTCCCGCTCGCGCAGCGAAGTGGTCGTCCCGGTGTTCGATGCCGCGGGTACCCTGATCGCGGTGCTCGACGTCGATGCCACCGAGGTCGCCGCCTTCGATGCGGTCGACGCCGCGGCGCTGGAGCGTCTGGTGGCCCAGGTCTTCGCCGCCTGACCTCGGCCTGCTAGACCGTCGCCATGCAGATCGGCGTGGATTTCGGCGGGACCAAGATCGAGGCAGCCGCGCTCGACGCCGACGGCGGCTTCCTCGCCCGTCTGCGTGACCCTACCCCCCGGAACTATGACGCGGCCCTGGCGACCGTCGTCCGACTGGTGGCGCGAATCGAGCGCGACCTCGGCCGCACCGGCTCGGTCGGCCTGGCGGTGCCCGGCTCGGTGTCGCCGACCACGGGACGGATGCGCAACGCCAATTCGACCTGGCTGAACGACCGTCCGTTCCGTGAGGACCTCGAGGCGGCCCTGCGGCGACCGGTGCGGCTGGCCAATGACGCCAACTGCCTGGCCCTGTCCGAAGCCGTCGACGGGGCAGCGACGGGGGGGCGGGTGGTCTTCGCCGTCATCGTCGGCACCGGTTGCGGCGGGGCCCTGGTCGTCGACGGTCGCCTGATCGGGGGGCGCAACGGCCTGACCGGGGAGTGGGGCCACGTCGGCCTGCCCTGGCCCACGACCGCCGAAATGCCCGGCCCGGCCTGCTGGTGCGGACTCAACGGCTGCCTCGAGACCTGGATCTCCGGAACCGGTCTGCAGCGGGACCATGCGACCGTGACCGGCCGGACCCTGGCGGCCGAGGCCATCGTCGCCGCCGCGGACGCGGGCGATGCCGCCGCCACCGCCTCGCTGGATCGCTACACCGATCGCCTCGGCCGCGCCCTGGCCATGGTCGTCAACCTGGTCGATCCCGACGTGGTGGTGATGGGCGGAGGCCTGTCCAATATCGCCGGCCTGTATCCGCGCCTGTCAGAGCGGGTGCCCCGCCATGTCTTCGCCGACGGTATCGACACCCGTATCGTTCCGGCCCGCTGGGGCGATTCCTCGGGCGTTCGCGGCGCGGCGCGACTGTGGCCGGTTGACTGAACCGCCCCCCGGCGCGAGGGAACACTGATGGGAGATCAGACAATGAACGAACGGGTGATCGCGGTCACGGGCGGGCACGGCGAACTGGGCCGGGCGGTGGTCGCCGCCGCCCTTGCGCAGGGCCTGAAGGTCGCCGTCATCGACCACGCGACCGGTCAGCCTGTCCCGCAGGGCGTGCTGGAACTGGGCGGGGTCGACCTGACCGACCCGGTGGCGGCCACCGCGGCGGTCGCGGCCGTGGTCAAGGCATTCAAACGGCTGGACGCGGTGCTGAACATCGCCGGCGGCTTCGTCTGGCAGACCGTGGACGACGACCAACCGGCCTGGGACCGGATGTACGCCCTGAACCTGTCGACCGCCCTCAACACCTGCCGCGCCGCCCTGCCCTATCTGAAACAGTCCGACGCAGGCCGGATCGTCAACGTCGGGGCCAACGGGGCCCTGAAGTCGGCCGCCGGCATGGGGGCCTATGCCGCCTCCAAGTCGGCCGTGCACCGCCTGACCGAAAGCCTGGCCGAAGAGCTGAAATCGACTCCGGTCACCGTCAACGCCGTCCTGCCGTCGATCCTCGACACCCCCCAGAACCGCAAGGACATGCCCGACGCCGATCCCGCCCAGTGGGTCGCCCCGGCCGATCTGGCCGCCGTCATGCTGTTCCTGGCCTCGCCGCAGGCCAGAGCGATCACCGGTGCGCTGATCCCCGTGACCGGACGGGTGTGATGACCGGGGGGCTGGTCCGCAGCGTCCTGTTCATGCCGGCCTCGAACCCGCGCGCCGTCGCCAAGGCCCGCACCCTGGCCTGCGACGTAGCGGTGCTGGACCTCGAGGATGCCGTCGCCCCGGACATGAAGGCCGAAGCCCGCGCCGCCGCGGTCGAGGCCGTGCGCGGCGGCGGCTTCGGACCGCAGCTGGCCGTGCGGGTCAATGCGCTGGATACCCCCTGGGGCAGCGACGACCTCGACGCCCTGGCCGGAACCGCGGTCCAGATCGTCGTGGCCCCCAAGGTCGAGGATGCCCGCGACGTCGCCGAACTGGGCGGCCGCCTGCCGGTCGGCGCGGCGCTGTGGGCCATGATCGAAACCCCGCGCGCCCTGTTCAACCTGGATGCCCTGTGCAGCGTCGGTGGGCCGCTCGCGGCCCTGATGTTCGGCACCAATGACCTGTCCGCCGCCCTCGGCTGCCAGTCCGCCCCGGACCGGGAGCCGCTGAAGCCGTGGCTCGCGGCGACCGTGGCCGCCGCGCGGGCCCACCGGCTGCAGGTGATCGACGGCGTGTTCAACCGGCTGGACGACGCGGACGGCTTCGCCGCTGAATGCGGCCAGGGCCGACGGTATGGGTTCGACGGCAAGAGCCTGATCCATCCCGGCCAGATCGCCGTCGCCAACACGACCTTCTGCCCGACCGACGACGAGGTGGCGCATGCCATGGCCCTGGTCGCCGCCTTCGCCGATCCGGCCGCGGCCGGGCGCGGCGCGATCCGCGTCGGCGACGGCATGGTCGAGCGGCTGCACCTGACCGCCGCCGAGGCCCTGCTGCGGCGGCACGACGCCTGCGCGCGCACGCCCGATTGATGGACGGCGACACACCCGTCCCGGCCTGGGCCTGCGCGCCGGGACTGCTGGCCCTGCCGCATCTGAACGCCTTCCTGCCGGAGTACGCACCGCGCCTGCTGCCCGGACCGGATGTTCGGGCGGTGCTGGGATGGGGTCGCCGGCCGACGACCCGGGCGGGCCGGCTGTGGGGACGGGTGACCGGTCATCCCTATGTCGCGCTGGAAGACGGCTTCCTGCGGTCGGTCGGGCTGGGCGAGGCCGGGGCGGCCAGCCTGAGCCTGATCGTCGACGACCTCGGCGTCTATTATGACGCCACCCGCCCGTCGCGCCTGGAGCGGACCCTGGTCGAGGCCCCCGACTGGTGCGACGCGGCCATGCGCGCCCGGGCCCGGGCCCTGATCGACGGCATCGTCGCCGCCGGCCTGTCGCGAACCAATATGGGCGGTCCGCTGGACCGGTCGATCCTCCGGCCCGGTCCCCGGGTCCTGGTGGTCGACCAGACCGACGGCGACGCCTCGATCCGCTACGGCATGGCTCCGCCGGACGCCTTCGCCGCGATGATGACCGCCGCCCGGGCCGACCATCCCGACGCCCAGTTGATCGTCAAGCGCCATCCGGCCGTGGCTGCGGGTCTCAAGGCCGGCTGTATCGACGACGCAGACCTGGCCGGGGTTACCCTGGTCAACACCGACGTGCGCCCCGCCGACCTGCTGGCCGAGGTCGATGCCGTCTATACGGTCACCAGCGGCCTCGGCTTCGAGGCCCTGCTGCGCGACAAGGCCGTCACCTGTTTCGGAGCCCCCTTCTATGCGGGCTGGGGCCTGACCACCGACACGGTGTCGGTGGTCCGTCGTGGTGTGGCGCGCGACATCGAGACCCTGGCCGCCGCGGCCCTGATCGTCTGCAGCCGCTATGTCGACCCGGTCACCGGCCGCCGCTGCGAGGCCGAGCAGGCCGTGGCCCGACTGATCGCCCTGCGGGCCCGGGCCGGGCGGCTGAGAGGCTATTGGGCCGGCGTCGGCTTCGCCCCGGCCAAGCGCCCCGCGATCCGGCGCCTCCTCAACGCCCCGACCGCCCGACTCCGCTATTTTGACACGGCCGGTGCCGCCGTGGCCGCCGCCGGGGCGAACGGGGGGCGTCTGCTGTGGTGGGCGGGCAAGGAAACCGCTGCGATCCGGAAGGCGGCGGCGGGATTCGACGGCCCGACCGTGCGGATGGAGGACGGTTTCATCCGCTCGCACGGGCTGGGTTCCAACTTCATCGGAGCCCTGTCGACGGTGCTGGACGACCAGGGCATCTATTATGATCCCGCCGGGCCGTCGCGGCTGGAGACCCTGATCCAGACGGGGAAACCTTCGGCCGAGGCACTGGCCCGCGCCGCGACCCTGCGTGAACGGATCGTCGGGGGCGGCCTGTCGAAATACAATCTGCAAGGCGCGACGCCGCCGGACTGGCCGTCGAACCGGGAGCGGGTGTTGATCGTGGGCCAGGTCGAGAACGATCGGTCGGTCCTGCTGGGTTGCGGCGATGTCCGCACCAATGCCGGCCTGATCGCGGCGGCCCGGGCGGACCATCCCGACGCCTTCCTGATCTGGAAGGGGCACCCGGACGTGCTGGCCGGAAACCGGCCCGGGGTTGTCGACGACGACACCCTCGCGGCTGTCGACGCCGTGGCCGACACCCTGGACATCGGGGCCTGTCTGGAGGCGTGCGACCTCGTGGTGACCCTGACCTCCCTGACCGGTTTCGAGGCCTTGCTGCGCGGGCGGCGGGTAATTACCCATGGCCGCCCCTTCTATGCGGGATGGGGCCTGACCGAGGACCGCCTGCCCCTGCCCCGCCGCACCGCGCGCCCCACGCTGGACGCCCTGGTCGTCGCCACGCTGCTGGACTATCCCCTCTACGTCACGCCCGGCGGATGGCCATGCGAGGCAGAGGACCTGGTCGAGGCGTTGATCATGGCCCGGGTCGAGGGCGAGGCGGCCCGCCCCGGTCGCATCGGCCGCTGGGCCACCGGACTGACGGCGAGTCTCGACCGCGCGCCGCCACCGGCCTATTGAGGGCGTTCGCCAACGCAACGGACCTGCCAGTGACCCACGCTGTTATCGCCGCCACCGGCCTGTTCACGCCGGAACAGTCCATTTCGAACGCCGAGCTTGTCACGGCCTACAACACCTGGGCCGAGGGCTGGAACGCCGAGCATTCGGCCCAGATCGCGGAAGGCGATGTTCAGGCCCTGACCCCGTCGTCGGTCGAATTCATCGAGAAGGCCTCCGGCATCAAGAGCCGGTTCGTGATGGACAAGGCCGGGATCGTCGATCCCGCCCGCATGGCACCCAACCTGCCCGAACGCTCGAATGACGAGCTGTCGCTGATGGCCGAGATGTCGGTCGCCGCCGCCCGCGAGGCGATCGCCGCCTGGGGCAAGCCGGTCAGTGAGATCGGGGCGGTGATCTGCGCCGCCTCGAACATGCCGCGCCCCTATCCGGCCCTGGCGGTCGAGGTGCAGCAGGCCCTGGGCATCGACGGCTTCGCCTTCGACATGAATGTCGCCTGTTCCTCGGCCACCTTCGGCATCAAGACGGCGGCGGACTTCATCGCCTCCGGCTCGGTCGGGGCGGTGCTGATGATCAACCCGGAAATCTGCTCGGCCCACCTCAATTTCAAGGATCGCGACAGCCATTTCATCTTCGGCGACGTGGCCACCGCGGTGATCGTCGAATCCTCGGACCGGGCGGGCCCGGGCGGCTGGGATGTGCTGGGCACGCGGCTGAAGACGGTCTTCTCCAACAACATCCGCAACAATTTCGGCTTCCTCAACCGGGCAGCCGAGACGACCGAGGCGTTGGCCGCCCCGGCCTCAAGTAGCGAAGCGGTAGGCCAAACAGACAAACTTTTCGTCCAGCAAGGACGAAAAGTGTTCAAGGATGTGGTGCCGATGGTCTCGGAGATGATCGTCGACCACGCCGGGGACCTCGGTCTCGACCCGCAGGCATTGAAGCGGATGTGGCTGCATCAGGCCAACATCAACATGAATCAGTTCATCGGCCGCAAGGTGCTGGGCCGCGAGCCGACGCCCGAGGAGAACGTCATCGTCCTCGACGAATACGCCAACACCTCCTCGGCCGGCTCGATCATCGCCTTCCACCTGCGACACGAGGACATGGCCGCCGGCGATACCGGGCTGATCTGCAGTTTCGGTGCCGGCTATTCGGCCGGCACCGTCTTCGTCAGGAAACGGGCGTAGCCGCAGACCCGTCCGCCTCGGGAGCCGGCGCTTCCGGCGGATGGGCCGCCTTCCATTCCATCGCCCGGCGGACCCGGTTCTCGACCGACGGGTGATCGTAGAACAGGAATTCCTCCAGCGCCGACGGCGACGGGGCCCGGTATTCGGCCGTCTTGATCAAGGCCTTGGCCAGACCGTCGGGCTCATTGGCATGGATCAGGGAGAAATGGTCCGCATCCTCCTCGATGGAGCGGATCAGGGTGCTGGTGACCGGCGTGGCCAGCACGCCCAGGACGGCGAGCACCGCCGCCAGGACCGGCAGGCCGGTGGGGTCGGCGATATCACCGACCCGTTTGGCCCCCAGCAGACGCCGCGCCAGCGGATAGAGCCGGTCGGCGAGGAAGAAGCTGAGCATCGCCAGGACGACCATGGCTCCGGTCAGCCACAGCGAGTGCATATGCACATAGTGGCCCATCTCATGACCGACGACACCGCGCACCTCGCTCAGGTCCGCGCCCTTGTTGAACATCACGTCGCTCATCGCCACCCGGGCCGAACCGCCGAGACCGGAGACATTGGCCGTGTAGCGGTCGGACTGCCTTGACCCGTCGTAGATGAAGATCTTGTCGTCGGGCGTGCCGGTCTTGTGGGCCAGCTCGACCACGGCGTCGCGGACCCGTCCCTCGGGGGCGGGGGTGTAGGTGTTGAACAGCGGCTCGATGAAGATCGGAGCCACCAGCAGCATGAAGATCACGGCCACGCCGGCCAGTCCGCCGCCCCACACCCACCAGGCCCGGCCGGTACGCCGGATCAGGAAATAGAGGGCGACGATCAGCAACCCGCCGAACACGACCGAAATTCCGGTCGCCATCACGGCCTCGGTCAGCCAGCCGGCAAATGGCTGTTCCGTCAGGCCATAGCTCTTCTCGCGCCACCAGTTCTGGTAGATCGACCAGGGCAGGGTCAGGACGAAGCTCATCAACAGATAGACGACGCCCACGACCAGCGAGACCAGTTTCGGTCGCGGCTTGCGCCGTTCCAGCCGGTCACGGATCGCGGTCAGCCAGCCGGTCCGGATGATGATCCAGGCTACGGCGATTGAGACCATCAGGCCCCAGAGCAGCAGCCAGTGCCCGCCCTGGGTATAGGCCACGGCGCGGGCCGTTTCCTCGGGCGACAGGGTCGCCAACCATTGCGCCGTCGCGGCGGCCGGATCGAATGTCGTCATGGTCTTCCCCCGTTTGCCGGACAAGTGACGCGCACCCCGACGCCCTGTCAGGTTAAATCCTTGTCATGTCCGTGACTCGCCCCGATCACGAATCCGCGCTGACGCTTGCACCAATGGCGAGATTTTGCGAGGCGTCTGCGGTGTGAAGAAGGGAGAACAGTCCGCATGACCCAGACCGCCAATCCCTGGGAACCCAGGCTGGAACCCCTCGCCCAGGATGTTGCCACCGTGCTCAGAAGCATGGGCGGGTCGGCCCATCAGACGGTGGTCGTGGACTGCGTCGCGGCGATGAAGCGCCAGCGGGGCGAGGTCATCACCCAGGACCTGGCCGTGATGATCGTCGAAGTGTTTGAACGCTATCGCGATCTGTTCTTCAAGCCGTTCGGAGAGGGCTCGATGCGATGGGCCCTGGCACCGGGCGCGGCCTGAAACCGGCCGCACCGCCACAAAAAAAGGCGCGCCCCTCACGGAGCGCGCCTTCTTTATATCGGGCTTCTGAAACCTAGAAGCGGCGAACGTAGCTGACCGAATAGACGTCGGCTTCACCGCCGTCGTTGGTGAAGTCACGGCGGGTCCAGTCGGCGCGGACGCCGTTCTGGGCGTCGAGGTAGTAGTTGGCACCGACACCGTAGTTCCAGCTCTCGTTGCTGTCGGTGTTGCTGATGCCGCCGCTCGAGGCCTTCAGCTCGGTCGTGCCGAAGCCGGCGCGGGCGAACAGGTCGAAGTTGGCGTTCACCGGCAGGGTGGCGACGCCATAGACGGCGACGTCATAGTTTTCCTCGACCTTGATCTCGGAGGCACCGACCCGGAAGGTGTCGCTGCCGACGCCAAACGAGGCTTCAGCCTCGGCACCGAGATTGGGCGTGAACTTGGCACCGAAACGACCGGTCACGGCGCCGACGTCGGCACCGTCGGCGTCCATCTGGCTGTAGCCCAGGGTACCGTAGTAGGTCGGCGAAGTAACGGTTTGAGCCATGGCCGGTGCAGCCATGAGGGCCAGAGCGGCGGAAGCGAGGAGGATGTTACGCATGTATCTGTCTTTCCTAGATGCGGTGACCTGATCGGCCACCTGCCCCATCCAGCGAAAGCTCAAATGGGCAGCATCCACGGCAGTTCCATGGCCGGTTTATTACGAAAGTCTAACCGTGGAATAAAGGACACAGACGGCGATACGCCAACCATGACTTAATCTTGACCAACGATTACTCTGACGTCATCCGGGTTAACAGGCAGGCCCGTGGCCACAGCCGACAGCGCCCCCACCCGGTCAGGCAAGGGGCCGCCGTTGTCCGGACTAGCGGTCGGTTTCGCGGGCCTCTTCGCCGCGCGCCACCAGGGCGGCCTGGGCCGCGGCCAGCCGGGCGATCGGCACGCGGTAGGGCGAGCAGCTGACGTAGTCGAGCCCCAGGGTCTCGCAGAAGGCGATCGAGGCGGGATCGCCCCCGTGCTCGCCGCAGATGCCGATCTTCATGTCAGGGCTGACCGCACGACCGCGCTCGGCGGCGATCCGGATCAGGTCGCCGACACCGTCCTGGTCGAGCCGCACAAACGGGTCGGCCTCGAAGATGCCCTTGTCCATATAGGCCTGCAGGAAGTTGGCGGAATCGTCCCGGCTGATGCCAAAGGTGGTCTGGGTCAGGTCGTTGGTGCCGAACGAGAAGAATTCGGCATATTCGGCCAGGTCTCCGGCGCGCAGGGCGGCGCGGGGCAGTTCGATCATGGTGCCGACCAGATAGTCGACCCGGTCCCCGGCCTCGGCGAACACGGCCTCGGCGGTGCGGTCGGTCAGCTCGCGCAGGTATTTCATCTCCAGACCCATGGCGACCAGCGGGTGCATGATCTCCGGGATCGGGGCCTCGGCCGCGGTTTTCTTGACCTCCAGGGCCGCCTCGAGAATGGCGCGCACCTGCATTTCGTAGATCTCGGGATAGGCCACGCCCAGACGGCAGCCGCGGTGGCCCAGCATGGGGTTGGTCTCGTGCAGCTCGCGGGCCCGGCGCTTCAGCTTGGCGGCGTCGAGACCGGAGGTCGCGGCCAGGGCGTCGATGTCCGCGTCGTGGTGCGGAATGAACTCGTGCAGCGGCGGGTCGAGCAGGCGGACGGTCACCGGCAGGCCGGCCATGATCTCGAACAGTTCGACGAAATCGGCCTTCTGGAACGGGGCGATCTTGGCCAGGGCCAGGCGGCGGCCCTTTTCGTCGTCGGCCAGGATCATCTCGCGCACGGCGGCGATGCGGGCGTCGTCGAAGAACATGTGTTCCGTGCGGCACAGGCCGATGCCCTCGGCCCCGAAGCCGCGCGCGGTGCGGGCGTCCAGCGGGGTCTCGGCGTTGGCGCGGACCTTCAGGCGGCGAACCTGGTCGGCCCAGCCCATCAGGGTCTGGAAGTCGCCGGTCAGTTCGGGCTCGATCATGTCGACGGCCCCGTCGAGGACCTCGCCCTTCGAGCCGTCGATGGTGATCACCTCGCCGGCCCTGAAGGTGCGACCGCGGGCCGTGAAGGTGCCGGCGCGCTCATCGATCGAGATTTCCCCGGCCCCCGAGACGCAGGGCCGGCCCATGCCGCGCGCCACCACGGCGGCGTGGCTGGTCATGCCGCCGCGCGCGGTGACGATGCCCCGGGCGGCATGCATGCCGCGGATGTCCTCGGGGCTGGTTTCCTCGCGCACCAGGATGACGGCGTCGCCCAGCTGGCTCATGCGCTCGGCCTCGTCGGCGTCGAACACGATCTTGCCGGTGGCGGCCCCGGGCGAGGCCGGCAGGCCGGTGGCGACGACATGACGGACGGCGTTCGGGTCCAGGGCCGGATGCAGCAGCTGGTCGAGGGCGGACGGATCGACCCGGCTGATGGCCTCGTCGCGACTGATGACCCCCTCGGCCGCCAGATCGACGGCGATCTTCAGGGCCGACTTGCCGGTGCGCTTGCCGTTACGGGTCTGCAGCATCCAGAGGCGGCCCTGTTCGACCGTGAACTCGATGTCCTGCATGTCGCGATAGTGGGTCTCGAGCTTGCCGATGACCCCGACGAATTCGGCGAACACCGCCGGCATCGCCTCCTCCATCGACAGGGCCGTCTCGCCCATCTCCTCGCGGCCCGCCCTGGTCAGGGACTGGGGCGTACGGATGCCGGCGACGACGTCCTCGCCCTGGGCGTTGATCAGGAATTCGCCGTACAGACGGGCTTCACCGGTCGATGGATTGCGGGTGAAGGCCACGCCGGTGGCCGAGGTCTGGCCCATATTGCCGAACACCATCGACTGGATGTTGACGGCGGTGCCCCAGCTCTCGGGGATGTCATGCATGCGGCGATAGAATTTGGCGCGTTCGTTCATCCAGCTGTCGAACACCGCCGAGATCGCGCCCCACAGCTGGTCCTGCGGATCCTGCGGGAAGGGATGGCCCAGCCGGTCCTCGACCACAGCCTTGTATTCGGTGACGACCTTTTCCCAGTCGCCGGCGCTCAGGTCGGTGTCGATGGTGACGCCGAGACGGTCCTTGTGGTCGTCCAGGACCTCCTCGAAGTCGTCATGGCTCAGACCCAGCACGACGTTCGAATACATGGTGATGAAGCGGCGATAGCTGTCGAAGGCGAAGCGGCGGTCGCCGGACAGGGCGGCCAGGCCCTCGACGGTTTCATCGTTGAGGCCGAGATTCAGGACCGTGTCCATCATCCCGGGCATCGAGGCGCGGGCCCCGGAGCGAACGCTGACCAGCAGGGGGTTGGCGGCGTCCCCGAAGGTCTTGCCGGTGATCTGCTCGACCTTCTCCAGTCCCGCCCGGACCTGTCCGGCCAGGGCGTCGGGATAGGTCTGGCCCTTGCTGAAATAGTGGACGCAGGCCTCGGTGGTGATGGTGAAGCCCGGCGGCACCGGCAGGCCCAGCGAGGACATCTCGGCGAGGTTGGCCCCCTTGCCACCGAGAAGGTTCTTCATCGATGAGGATCCGTCGGCCGAGCCGCCGCCGAAACCGTACACCCACTGAGTCATATCCAGCCCCTGAGCCGTGGTCCGTCAAAGGCGGAGCCGGAAGGCCCGCCCGTCCCGGCCTGACTAGCGTGCTGCGTCCGCGAAGGCGAGGCCGGGCTTGCAACAAAGCGTGAGCCCGGGTGCCGTTCCGGAAAAGCGCCCCGGCCGACCCGCTGCGGGTCCTAGCGCCACTGACCCAGGACGTCGCCGGTGGCGCTTTCAAACGCCACCCGGTCCAGCTGAATCGCGGCGATACAGACCGGGCGTTGATCGGGACTCGCGGTCCGGCAGCGGATGGCGCGCCCGCCGGGGAAGCCGACGACGCGCCCTTCCAGCACCAGACGATAGCCGTCCGCCGCCGGTGCCAGCGGCTGATCGCCCTCGGCCCGAATGGAATAGCTGTAGGCGCGGCCGTTGCGTTGGCCGACCCGCGAACTGCCGGTCGGGAAGACCGCGGCCAGGCCGACGGTGTAGGGCGACGGCACGGCCACCCCGCCCTGCAGCGGGTCACGCAGCACACCGGGGCAGGCATCGGAGGCGAGCCACGGGCGCGGAATCCAGAATCCCTCGACGGTCTCCCAGACCACGTCCGCGCCGGCCCCGGCGATCAGGGCCGATTCGGCCCAGTCCCCGGGCGTCAGGCTCAGCTGGATGGATTTGCGATCCCGGCCCCAGGTGGCGCGGGCGACACCGTCGGCGATCGCCGGACCGGCCTGGGCCGGTTTGGGCCCACCACAACCGAACGGCAGACGAACGGCGATCCGGCGGCCGACCAGGGGATCGCTGCCCGACGGGACCTCGCCGGCGACATAGGACGAGGCGGCCCGGGCGGCGGCGCTGACCAGGTCGCCACGGGTCAGGGGCGGTGTCGCGGCGGGCAGGACGGGGGTCACCACCGGGGCCTCGGGCACCTCGACCGCGGGCTCTTCCGGGGGTTTGTCCTTCGGGCCGCACTGGGCCAGCAACAGGCCCGCGGCGATCGAGGTGACAACGACGCCGAGCTTGCGACGATGAATCGGAAACACATTCAGACGAGGCATGGATCGCCCATAACACAAAAACGCTATCCCGGTGACGACATCGGTCGAAAAGGTTGACGGCAGCCGCCCGGGGGGGTCTGCAAAGGTTATGAGTTTCGATCAGATCGCGGCGCTTGTCGTCCTGGTAGCGGTGGTCGGGGTGCTGATCCACGGCAAGGTGCGTTCTGACGTCGCCGCGCTGTCGGCGGCCGCCGCCCTGTTGCTGCTGGGGGTCATTCGCCCCGTCGAGGTCCAGGGGGCCTTCGCCAGCCCGGCCGTCATCGCCCTGGCCTGCCTGTTCGTCATCGCCTACGCCATCGAACTGACCGGGCTGATGGGGCTGCTGATCCGCCAGGCGACGGTCCTCTGCGCCAAGCTGGGCAAGCTGGGCCTGTGGCTGGTCATCATCCTGTGCGGCGGGGCCTCGGCCTTTCTCAACAACACCCCGATCGTGGTGCTGGCCGCGCCGGTGGTGCGCGATGTCGCCAGTTCGATGAACCTGTCGCCGAAGCGGTTCCTGATCCCGCTCAGCTACATCGCCATCATGGGCGGGGCCTGCACCCTGATCGGCACCTCGACCAACCTGCTGGTCAATGACATGGCCCGCAACGCCGGCCAGCCGGTGTTCGGCATGTTCGAGATCACCCCGGTGGCCCTGATCATCGCCGCGGTCGGCGGGGCCTATCTGTTCTTCTTCGGCAGCCGGCTGCTGGCCAACGGGGCCGATGACGGCGAGGGCCACGGCCCGCACGAGCAGACCGGTGACGGCATGCTGGGCGACCTGGAGCTGTTTGCCGTCGACCGGCCGTTCCGGGCCCGCCAGGCCATGGTCGCCATGGGGGTGTTCGTCGCGGTGATCGCCGCCGCCGCCCTGGGCATCGCGCCGATCGCCGCCTCGGCCTTCGCCGGGGCCGTGATCCTGATCCTGATGCGCATCATCACCCCGGAGGAGGCCTATGCCGGCCTGCGGCCCGAGGTGTTGCTGCTGATCGCCGGCATGGTGGTCGTCGGCCTGGCGATCGAGGTTACCGGCCTGGCCGCCGCCGGCACCGAACTGCTGATCGACTTCATCCGGCCGCTGGGCCCGTGGGCGGCGCTGGCGATCCTGTACGGGGTGACGCTGTTCGCTACCGAACTGCTGTCCAACGCCGCCGTGGCCGTGCTGATCACCCCGGTGGCGGTGGCCCTGGCCGAGAGCCTCGGCGTCGAGCCGCGGCCCTTCCTGATCGGGGTGATGATGGCCGCCAGCGCCGCCTTCGCCACCCCGTTCGGCTATCAGACCAATGTGCTCGTCTTCCAGGTCGGCAAGTACAAATACATGGATTTCGTCAAGGTCGGCGTGCCGCTGAACCTGGTCACCTGGATCGCCGGCGTCGCGACCATTCCGCTGTTCTTCCCGTTCTGATTTCGGGGGCCGTCAGGCGGACTGCATCATCACCCAGACCCCGGCGACCAGCAGGGCCAGTCCGATCGCGGTGATAAGCAACGGCGTGACCCGCGACGGCCGCCGCACCTCCAGCACCGCCTCGCCCGGGTCGTCCGGATTGTAGCGAACCCGCACCGTCGCCCCGGCCGGATAGCGGTCGACGATGGCCTGGACCGCCAGCAGCCGGGTGTGCGGATCGATGCCGTGGAAGGCGATCCGTTCACAGTTGTAGGGCTTGCCGTCGACCTCATAGCGATAGGCGACATTGGCGAAATAGCGGATGTGCTCGTCTCCGTCCGCCGTCGCAACCGGGCTTTCCTGATAGCGCGAGGCAGTGACCGTCCCGGTCACACTGGGCCACAGCGCCGCCGTCTCGGACCGGCCCAGGGCCAGGCGATAGTAGATCCAGGCCCCGGCGATGACGATCAGGGCCAGCGCGACCATACCCATGCCCATCGACGAACTTCCTCTGACTGAACCGACCCCGGTCCGGAGAGTGGGCGCAGTGATCGCGCTTGACCAGTCCTTCGGTGGAGACGGGGCTTTCCCCCTGCTGTCGTCATCCTCCGGCGAGGCGCAGCCGGGACCGGGGGACCCAGCGGCGCGGTCGCGTCAGCGATCGCGAAATCTGTCCGTCGCCTTGTGCGTGAACAGATCGCGCTGTCGCGCGCCGCTGGGTCCCCCGGTCTGCGCCGCGCAGACGCGGCTTGCCGGAGGATGACGACTGCTGTTTGAGGGCACTTCGGCGCGAACGGGCGAGATTTCGGTGCGCCCGGGGTAACACCGTACACCCTCTCCCCAACCCCTCTCCCCACGGGAGAGGGGCTTTGGGGACCTACCCCGCGATCAGGCCGAAGTCGGCGACGCGGCCCATGACGTCGCGGACCTGGCCCAGAAGTTTCAGGCGGTTGTCGCGTTCCTCGGGGATCTCGGAATTGACCATCACATCGGTGAAGAAGGTGTCGACCGGGCCGCGCAGGCGCGACAGGGCGGTCATGGCGGCGGCGAAATCCTCGGCCGCGAGGGCGGCGTCGACCCCGGCGCGGGCGGCGATGACGGCCTGGGCCAGGGCGGTCTCGGCCGCGGGTTCACCAGCCAGATCGGTCTGGCGTTCGCCGGTCGGCAGCGGGCCCTTCTTCGCCTCGGCGCGCAGGATGTTGGCGGCGCGCTTGTTGCCCGCCAGCAGATTGGCCCCGTCGTCGGTGGCGAGGAAGGCGTCCAGCGCCTCGACCCGCCGCACGATGCGAACGAGGTCGTCATCACCGAGGGCGAACACCGCGTCGACGAGGTCGTGGCGCTTGCCCTGGTCGCGGAGCAGGACCTTCAGACGGTCGGCGAAGAAGGGGATCAACGTTCCCGTAAGAGCTTTCCAGCGCGAGAACGATACTTCGAGCTGAGGTTCAAGGTCAGCCATGAGCCACTCTCGCCCGACCGGCAGCGGATCGACAGTCAGCCATGCGCTTGCAGTGCCGAGACGCCACTTCTCCAAATCGAACTCGATCGACTTCACCGCTTCGCTTCGTGCCAGCTCTTCGGCAAAGCCGTACCCTCGGTTCAGAGCTTCATCTCGAAGCGTCTGCGTTTGCTCTGCCGACAGTCTCTCCGTCAGGAGGAAGTTGGGCTTAGCCGCCATCTGTCGGATCAAACTGGCCGCCGAATTCCAAACCAACTGATCGAGTGAGACGCTCACGTTCGATTCTACAACTGAGCGCGTAAATCCGAGCGTAGCCCGTCGCAGGGCGAAGGGGTCCTTGGAGCCGGTGGGCTTTTCGTCGATGGCGAAGAAGCCGACCAGGGTGTCCAGCTTGTCGGCCAGGGCCACGGCCACGGTCAGGGGGGCGGTGGGCACGGAGTCGGCAGGACCCTGCGGCTTGTAGTGGTCGCGCACGGCGTCGGCGATGGCGTCGGGATCGCCGGCGGCCCGCGCGTAATACCCGCCCATCACCCCCTGCAGTTCGGGGAATTCCCCGACCATGGCGCTCGCCAGATCGGCTTTCGACAGGCGGGCGGCGCGTTCGGCCTGATCCGGGTCGGCCCCGACCAGGGGGGCGATTTCGCGGGCGCGGGCGGCGATGCGGTCGACGCGGTCGGCCAGGGTGCCCAGTTTGGCGTGGAAGGTGACGCCTTCCAGCTTCTTCGCCCAGACGTCGAAGCCGGTCTTCAGGTCCTCGTCCCAGAAGAAGCGGGCGTCATCCAGCCGCGCCGACAGGACGCGGCTGTTGCCGGCGACCAGGGCGGTGCCGCCGTCGCTGGCCTCAACATTGGCGACCACGAGGAAATGCGGGGCCAGGCCGGGCTGGCCGGGACGGCGAACCGCGAAATATTTCTGGTGCACCTTCATCGACAGCTTCACCACCTCGGGCGGCAGGCTGAGGAAGGCGGGGTCCATGTCCCCGAGGATCGGGGTCGGCCATTCGGCCAGGCCTGCGACCTCGTCCAGCAGGCCGTCGTCATCGACCAGCTCCAGCCCGCGGGCGTGGCAGGTGGCCCGGGCCGCCTCGAGGATGTGCAGGCGGCGTTCGGCGGCGTCGAGGATGACATGGTGGTCGCGCAGCTTGTGGCGGTAGTCGGCGAAGTCGCGCACCGCGAACGGCTTGCCGGGGCCCATGAAGCGGTGGCCTTCGGTGACGTTGTCGCTCTTGATGCCGTCGATCTCGAACGGCACGACATGGCCGTCGAACAGGGCGACGATCCGCTTGAGCGGCCGCACCCAGCGCAATGTGCCGGAGCCCCAGCGCATCGATTTCGGCCAGGGGAAGCCGCGCACGATCTGGTCGACCATGGTGGCGACGACATCGGTGGTGCGCACGCCCCTGGAGGCGATCACGGCCATCCAGACACCGTCGCGGTCGGTCAGCTGGTCCTTGCCGAGGCCGGTCTTGCGCAGGAAGCCGTCCAGCGCCTGGTCCGGGGCCGAGGTGCGGGGCCCCTTGACCTCTTCCTCGCGGTCCGGCGTCGCCGTCGGCAGGCCCTCGACCACCAGGGTCAGGCGGCGCGGCCCGGCGAAGGTGGTCAGCGAGTCCCAGGTCAGGCCCGCGGCCCTGAGCCGTTCGGTTGCCATCCGCTCGAGATCGCGCGCGGCCCCGGCCTGCATCCGGGCGGGGATTTCTTCGGAGAAGAGTTCGATGAGAAGTTGGGGCATCAGGATCTCAAATTATTCCGCTCATCCCGGCGGAAGCCGGGACCCAGTGCATTGGGTGATCCAAAATCACGGGTGCGCGCCGACCGAAGTCCCACGCAGCGTACCTCACGAAAGAACGGGGTCCCGGCTTCCGCCGGGATGAGCGGATATGAATGCTCACGCCCTACCTCTTTCCTGTTCAACCCATTCGCTCGCACAGGCCTTACACAGGTCACGGATGCGGCCGATGTAGCTCTGGCGTTCGGCGACGGCGATGGCGCCGCGGGCGTCCATCAGGTTGAACAGATGGCTGGCCTTCAGCACCTGGTCATAGGCGGGCAGGACCAGGGCCTGGTCCTGCGGGCCCTTCATCGCCAGGAAGCGTTCGACCTCGGCGACCATGTCCTCGAAGCGGCGCTTGAGGCCGTCGACGTCATAGCCGTGGAAATTGGCCTCGGACTGCTGGCGTTCGTTCTCGAGGAAGACCTCGCCGTAGGTGATCGGCTTTTCCCCGTTCACGCCCCTGGCGAAGACGAGGTCGTAAACGCTGTCGACGCCCTGGACATACATGGCCAGACGCTCCAGGCCGTAGGTCAGTTCGCCCGAGACGACATCGACCTCGATGCCGCCGACGCCCTGGAAATAGGTGAACTGGGTCACCTCCATCCCGTCGCACCAGACCTCCCAGCCCAGACCCCAGGCCCCGACCGTGGGGTTCTCCCAGTCGTCCTCGACGAAGCGGATGTCGTGCAGTTTCGGATCGATGCCGATCGCCGCCAGCGAGCCCAGATAGAGTTCCTGAAGGTTGTCGGGGTTGGGCTTCAGGATGACCTGGAATTGGTAATAGTGCTGGAGGCGGTTGGGGTTTTCGCCATAGCGGCCGTCGCCCGGGCGACGCGACGGCTGGACATAGGCGGCCTTCCACGGGCGCGGGCCCAGGGCGCGAAGCACGGTGGCCGGGTGCAGGGTGCCGGCCCCGACCTCGATGTCATAGGGCTGCAGCAGGGCGCAGCCCTGGTCGCCCCAGTATTTCTGAAGCGTCAGGATCAGGTCCTGGAAGGCGAGAGGTTCGGTCGAATGGGGCAAGGGGCGGGCCGCTTCGCAGACGCAAAAAATGACGGCGGACCCTAGGGCTCGCGGCGATCGACTTCAACTGGAGGCGGGCCGATTAGCCATCCGGCACGGCGCAGGGCCGGATCAGTGATCGTCGGGGTCGAGACCGTGGCCGAGAACGGTCGCCCGGACCCACCAGTCCGGATGGGCGGCCGACAGGGCGGCGGCGGCGGCGCGGGCGGTGACGGCATCGGCGCACAGGCCGAACACGGTGGCCCCCGAACCGGACATCCGGGCCAGGCGCACGCCCGGGGTGGCGGCCACGGCCTCGAGGGCCGCTCCGATGGGCGGGCACAGGGCCACGGCCGGGGCCTGAAGGTCATTGCGCTGCCGCCCCAGCCAGTCGATCACCGTCGTGACCCGCCAGTCGGCCGGCGGGGCCGGGCGGTCGACAGCGGCCGCCGGACCCGCGTCATAGGCCCGATAGACAGCTCCGGTCGGCGACGGCACGCCGGGATTGACCAGCACAGCGGCCAGCGGCGGCAGGGCCGGTTCGGGAGTCATCCGGTCGCCCCGGCCCTCGGCCCAGACCGGCCGGGCGAACAGACACATGGGGCCGTCGGCACCGATGTTCCCGGCCACGGCCAGCAGGGTCGCGTCATCCTGGTCGCGGGCGAGAACGCGCCGGGCCAGACGCAGGGCCGCCCCGGCGTCGGCCGAGCCACCGCCCAGACCGGCGGCGACCGGCAACTGCTTGTCCAGCACCAGGGGCAGGGCGGCATCGAGGCCGCGCAGGGCGCGCAACACCAGATTGTCGCCCTCGCCCGCCAGGGCCCCGGCGAAGGGGCCGGTCACGGCCAGTGGTGGCGATCCGGCCGGCGCGACCCTCAGCCGGTCGCCGAGGTCGGCGAAGGCCACGAGGCTGGCGAGCGGATGATAGCCGTCACGGTCCAGGGGCCCGACGTGCAGGAACAGATTGACCTTGGCCGGGGCCAGGGCGTCGCGACGCACGGGGATCTAGGCTCCGGTGCCCGAGACCGGGACGGCGGGGGCCAGCCCCTCGCTCAGCTTGCGTTCGACCTCGGCGCGCTGGTCGGCATCGGGGTCGAGAGTCAGAACCCGCTCCCACTGGAAACCGGCCTCGCGCCGGCGGCCGACCTGCCAGTAGGCGTCGCCGAGATGGTCGTTGATCTCGGCATTGGCCGGCTCCTTGGCCACCGCCGCCTCCAGCGTGTCCACCGCGATCTCGTACTGACCCTGGCGATACTGGGCCCAGCCGAGGGAGTCCTGGATATTGCCGTTGTCGGGTTCGGCCGCGTGGGCCCGGGCGATCATCTCCGCCCCCTGGGCCACCCGCTTGCCGCTGTCGACCCAGAGGTAGCCGAGATAGTTGAGCACGGTCGGGTCGTCGGGCCGGGCCTGCAACGCGGCCCACAGTTCGGCCTCGGCCTCATCGATCCGGCCCAGCGACTCATAGGCGACGCCGCGCACGAAATGGATCTCGAACGGCTGGCCGGCGATGTTGAGCAACGGCCCGTTGAGAATGTCCAGGGCCTCGTCATAGCGGTTGAGCTGGATCAGCTGGGAAGCCAGGACATAGGCGACCTCGGCCTCGTCCGGCACGGACGCCGCCGCCCGGTTGAACTCGTCGAGGGCGGCCTCGGCCTTTTCCTCGCGCTGGAGGCTGCGCCCCATCTCCATGCGCGCCTGACCATAGAGCGCCGGATCGGCGGGGGTGACACGGGCCAGGACGTCACGCGCGTCGACCTCGCGTCCGGCCGCGGCCAGGGCCTGACCCAGCCGGAACCGGGTCAGGTCGTTGGGGTCGAGGTTCAGGGCCAGGCGCAGATAGACGGCGGCGACCTCGGCCCCGCCCTCGGTCGAGGCCTGGATCGCGGCGATGGTCAGGATGTCCGCCGCCCCGGCACGCAGGGTCGGCGCGGCCGGGGGCCGCCCCCGGGCCAGCAGGCGCGCCCGTCCCCGGGTCACGGTCGGATCCGTGCTGCCCCCGGCGATGGCGGCGTCATAGACCGCGAGGGCCTCGGCCCGCTTGCCGCGCCGTTCCAGGTATTCGGCATAGGAGCGACGGAACAGCTGGGCCCCCAGCGGACTCGCGGTCAGGGTCGCGAAGGCAGCCTCGGCCTCGGCATACTGGCGGTGGTTTTCCAGCAGCAGCGCGCGGCTGTGGCGCATGAACAGCGACGTCGGATCGGTCGCGGTGGCGGACGGCTGCCCCAGGGCCAGGTCCCAGTCACCGGCGGCGGCGGCAATCCAGGGCCGGACATAGAGGCCGGCGCGGGCGTGCGGCTGGCCGATCGGGGCGACGCGGAGTTCGGCCAGACCGGCGGCCGGATCGTCATGCACGAAGGCCTGGACCACCGCGACAAGACGGCCGGCCTCGCTGATCACCGGCGGCACGCCGTCGCCCGACGGCCGCAGGCGGGCGGCCAGGTCGAGATCGCCGGACAACAGGGCCGCGGTGAAGGTCTGCAGCCGCACCGCGGGCTGCTCCGGGGTCAGGGCCTCGACATCGGCGTACAGGGCGGCCCCGGTCTCGCCCAGACCCCGCGACTGGGCCAGACGCCCGGCCAGATACAGACCGTAGGCCGACCGGCCCTCGGCATTGCGCGGAACCGGGGCCCAGACGGCGGGAATCGGGATGATTTCCGGCTCCGCAACCTCGGCGTCCTCAACAGCCTCGACGGGGATGGCCTCAGAATCCGTGGGCCCGGGCACGATTTCCGGCAGTCTCGGCACCGGTGCGGGCTGGACCGGGCCGGCCGGCACGGCGATGCCGGGGGGCACCTCCTGGGCCAGGGTCGATGCGGCAAAGCCCACCGACATCAGGCCGGCGACGGAAGCGGAGGTGATCAGACGAATGAGGCGCATGCAATAACCCTCACCGCTTTGTAAGGCGCTCGCAAGGCCTCACGCCCGGGACGATCACATATTCGGATAGTTCGGCCCGCCGCCGCCCTCGGGCGTGGTCCAGACGATGTTCTGCGACGGGTCCTTGATGTCGCAGGTTTTGCAGTGGACGCAGTTCTGGGCGTTGATCTGGAAGCGCGGATTGGACCGGCCGTCCTCGTCGTACAGCACCTCATAGACCCCGGCCGGGCAGTAGAGCCGGGCCGGTTCGCCGTATTTCGGCAGGTTGACGGCGATCGGGATCGACGGGTTCAGCAGCTTCAGATGGGCCGGCTGTTCCTCGGCGTGGTTGGTGTTGGAGATGAACACCGAGCTGAGCTTGTCGAAGCTGAGCTTGCCGTCCGGTTTCGGATAGGCGATCGGCGCATGTTTCGACGCGAGTTCGGTCGAGGCCGCGTCGGTCTTGCCGTGCTTCTGGGTGCCGAACAGCGAGAAGCCACCGAACAGGGCCCCGCACCACAGGTCGAACACGCCGAGCGCCCCGCCGAGGGTGGTGCCGTATTTCGACAGCAGCGGCTTGGCGTTGCGGACGGTCTTCAGCTCCTTGCGGACCCAGCTGTGATCGTAGGCGGCCTGGTATTCGACCAGGGTGTCGCCGGCCCGTCCGGCGATGACGGCCTCATAGGCGGCGTCGGCGGCCAGCATGCCGGTCTTCATCGCATTGTGGCTGCCCTTGATGCGCGGCACATTGACGAAGCCGGCCGAGCAGCCGATCAGCGCGCCGCCCGGGAAGGCCAGTTTCGGCACCGACTGGAAGCCGCCCTCGGTGATGGCCCGCGCGCCATAGGAGATGCGGGTGCCGCCCTCGAGGTGTTCACTGATGGCCGGATGGTGCTTGAAGCGCTGGAACTCGTCGAACGGCGACAGGAAGGGGTTCTTGTAGTTCAGGTGCACGACATAGCCGATCGCCACATAGCGATCGCCGAAATGGTACATGAAGCTGCCACCGCCGGTGTGCTCGTCCAGCGGCCAGCCGGTGGTGTGCTGGGCCAGGCCGGGCTGGTGTTTCTCGGCCGGGACCTGCCACAGCTCCTTGAGGCCGATGCCGTATTTCTGCGGCTGGCAGTCGGCGGCCAGCTTGTGGCGGGCCATGATGGTCTTGGCCAGCGAGCCGCGCACGCCCTCGGCGATGAAGACGTATTTGCCGTGCAGTTCGATACCGGGCTGGAAATCACCGGTCGGCCTGCCCTCGCGGTCGATGCCGAAGACGCCGGCGACGACGCCCTTCACCCGGCCGGACGGTTCGTCCCAGACGACATGGCTGGCGGCCATGCCGGGGTAGACCTCAACGCCCAGGGCCTCGGCCTGCTCACCCAGCCAGCGCGACAGGTTGCCGAGCGAGGCGATGTAGCAGCCGTGGTTGTGCATCATCGGCGGCAGGGCGAACATCGGCAGGCTGATCTGGCCCATCGGACCCAGCACCATGAAGCGGTCCTTCGTCACCGGGGTTTCCAGCGGGGCACCGCGGGCCTTCCAGTCGGGGAACAGCTCGTTCAGGGCCCGGGGGTCGATGACCGCGCCGGACAGGATGTGGCCGCCGATCTCGGCGCTCTTTTCCAGAACAGCGACGGAGATCTCCTTACCGTCCCTTTCCGCCCTCTGCTTCAGGCGAATGGCGGCGGACAGGCCGGCGGGGCCGCCGCCCACGATGACGACGTCATAGTCCATGACCTCGCGCTCGACGCCCGTCAGGGCCTCCAGCGGCGGCAGGTTGTCGATGATGGCTTCCTGCGCCGGGTTGACGGCACCGCCCTCGATCGCTTGCTCGGCCATGAAGCTCTGTTCCCGGTCATTTCTGTAATCCCTGTCTTATCGGAACGTGACGCGGGGGCGGTCAAGGCTTATCCCTGTCAGAACCCATGAACATGCCGCCATCCGACACCGCCGCGACCGAAAGCCTGCTCGCCTTCTGGCGCGATGCGGGGGTCGACGCCTGCTTCGAGGATGGTCCCGTCGACCGCACCCATGTCCAGCCGCCCCCGGCCCTGAAGGCCGTGGCGCGGGCGACCGCGGCGGTCGTGGCCCGACCGGATACCGACGCGGCCCGGACCGAGGCGCGCCGGCTGGCGGCAGCCGCCGAAAACATGGCGGCGCTGGCCGACGCCATCGCGGGGTTCGGGGGTTGCCCGCTGAGTGGCCTCGGCGCGAGCCGGTCGGTGTTCGCCCGGGGCGACCCCGCAGCCCCCGTCCTGATCATCGGCGAGGGCCCGGGCACCGAGGAAGACGCCCAGGGCGCGCCCTTCGTCGGCCAGGCCGGACGATTGCTGGACCGGATGCTGGAGGCCGCCGGCCTGACCGACCGGGTCTTCATCACCAACACCGTCTACTGGAAGCCACCCGGCAACCGCAGCCCCACGGCGCAGGAGCAGGCGGTGTGCGCGCCGTTCGTCGACCGGGTCTGCGACCTGATGCGGCCCCGGGTCGTGCTGCTGGTCGGGGCGGCGGCGGCGCGCTCGGTGCTGGGCAGCGAGGAGGGCATCATGCGGCTGCGCGGCCAGTGGAAAGACTGGCATCTGCCCGAGGGCGGCTTCGTCGTGCCGGTCATGCCGACCCTGCACCCGGCCTTCCTGTTGCGCCAGCCCCAGGCCAAGCGGCAGGTCTGGGCCGATCTGCTGGCCCTGACGGCCCGCCTGGACGGCCATTCGACGACCGCCTGACTCAATATCGCCCCAAAAGGCGAACACGGTGGACCCGGATGCAGGGTCTGGCACCAATGTTGCCTGATCACCGAACACAGGTGTGTCACGGGTCCGTTTCGAGACGCACCGCACCACGACCGCCAGGGGGGCCGCCAGACATGTTCCGTTTCTGCCATGCCCTTCTTGCGCCCGCACTGGTGCTGGCCCTTTCAGCCGTCGCCACGACCGCGACGGCGGGCCCGGACGAACCCCGTAATGCGCCCAGCACCCTGAGTTCGGCCGACCGCCTCAGCTACACCACCGCCTTCGACGCCCTGCGCCGGGGGGATCTCGAGCTGGCCCGCGCCTCGGCGCGCCAGGCAAATGACCATGTGCTGGTGGGACAGGTCGAGTTCGAGCGCCTGTTCCATCGCGACTATGTCGCCACTTATGAAGACCTGTGCGCCTGGCTCGAGGAATTCAGCGACCTGCCGGACGCCCCGCGCGCCTATGATCTGGCCCTGCGACGCCGTCCCGATGGCGCGCCCGAGCCGAAACGCCCGCCGAGCGTCAGTGAACGCAGCTGGGACAGTCTTGTCACCGCCGAGGGCGGCCAGGCGGCCGGCGACCCGATGAAGGCCGCCCGGATCGCCTATAACGGCAACAACCTGCCCGGGGCGATCACCATCGGCGAACAGATCGGCGACTGGTGGATCGTCGGGCTGGCGACCTATCGCCAGGCCGAGTTCGGCCGGTCCCTGCGCGCCTTCGAACGCGTGGCCAACGATCCGACCGAAGACGCCTGGGTGCGCGCCGGAGCCGCCGTCTGGAGCGCCAAATCCGCCGCACGCGCCGGTCAGCAGGACCGGGTCCAGCATTTCCTGCGGATGGCGAGCCGCTGGCCGGCGACCTTCTACGGCCAGATCGCCCTGCGTCAGCTGGGCGAGGAGCCGGTGATCGAGAACAACGGACCGCGGGCCTATGAGGCGACCCTGCAGCCCGCGCTGAGCCGCAATGACGAGCCGATCGGGGTCGAGGTCGACGAACTGGACGATTTCATCCGGTCGGACGACCGGGCGCGCCGCACCGTGGCCTATTTCGAGATCGGCCGCCGGACGGACGCCCAGAACGAATTGCGCAGCGGCCTGCACAGCGCCGTCGGCGACGCGGCCCGACGCCTTTGGATCGGTCTGGCCCGGGCCCTGGGCCCACGCGTCACCGGCTCAAATGACGAAGCCGAACGGATCGACGCCCGGCGCTATCCGATGCCGGTGCTGGAGCCCGAGGGTGGCTTCACCATCGAGCGGGCGCTGGTCTATGCGATCGCGCGCAAGGAGACCGGGTTCAACGCCCAGGCGCGGTCGAGCGCCGGGGCCTATGGCATCATGCAGGTGATGCCGACCACGGCCGCCGAACTGGCCGGTGACCGCGGCTTCGTCACCGATCCGCAGCGCCTGCTGCAGCCAGCGGTGAACCTGAAACTGGGCCAGGCCTATATCAACCGCATGCTGCAGATGTCGGCCCTGCAGGGCGACCTGCTGCGCGCCGCGGCCTCCTACAACGCCGGACCCGGTCCGATGCTGGGGGCGATCCGCAAACTGGGCCAGGACGCCGATCCGCTGCTGCTGATCGAGACCATCGACGTGCCGCAGGCGCGGGACTACGTCGAGAAGGTGGTCGCCGCCTACTGGATCTATCAGCGCATGCTGGGCGGGCCGCTGAACACGCTGGACGCCGTGGCCTCGGGTGCGTCCCTGGTGCCGATCAGTCTGGACTATGTCGCGCCGCCGCCGGTGGCGGTGGAAATGGCCCAGGTGCCGTCGGTCGAAGGCAGTCGCTGAGGCCTGCCCCCCCGCCTCAGATGAGGCTGGCGATCAGCAGGGCCGGCAGGCAGCAGGCCACCAGGATCAGCAGACCATAGACCCGCAGGCCCGGGCCCTGGGCGGTTGCCGGATGCTGAGCGTGCGGGACGGCCATGATCGACTCCTGCGCAGACGGTTTCGAGCGCGGGCATCAAGCTAACGCCGTTCGGTTAAGTCCCGGTTCGCGCGCGCGGTTAACCCGGCGTAAGCGCCTCGGCCGTCCAGGTGGCGAGGTCGGGCTGGGCCAGCAGGGCCTCGACATAGGCGCGGGCCACGCCGTCGGTGTCTCCATGGTCGGCCAGGTCGATCTGGTAGTGCCGGATCCGGGTCGCCACCGGGGTGAAGAAGGCGTCCGGCACCGACCAGTCACCGAACAGATACGGCCCGGCCGCACCGAAGCGGGACCGCATCCCGGACCAGAGATCGACGAGGCGGCGCAGGTCGCGGGCCACGGCCTCGCCGGCCGGCGGGGACGCGCGGTCGGGACCGACCATGGTGTGATCCGGTCCCATGCCGCACTCGGTGCGCAGGGCCATGAAGCCGCCGTGCATCTCGCAGGCGGCCGAGCGGGCCAGCCAGCGGGCGTGGGCGTCGGCGGGCCACAGCTTCGCCTCGGGCCAGCGTTCGGCACACCAGACCGAGATGGCCATGGAGTCCCAGATGGTCTCGCCCTCGACCTTGAGCAGGGGCACCAGCCGCGACGGCGAGACCCGCGCCAGCTCGGCCTGGCCCTCGGGCGCATGGATGTCGATCTCGTGCACCGTGAAGTCCGCGCCGCAGCGCTTCAGCACCAGCCAGGGACGCAGGGACCAGGTCGAATACAGCCGGGGGCCGATGATCAGTTCCATGCTGCTCTCTCCTGTCAGACGCGCCTCTGTCCTGACCCGGGGCCGGTGTCGATGCAAGCGTGTGATCGGGCGACGCCTTGACTCACGGGGGTCTTGGACCGACACCCCGCGCCCATGATCATTCGTTATTCCCGCCCCGAAGCCGTCGCCATCTGGTCGCAAGAGACCAAATACCGGATCTGGTTCGAGATCGAGGCCCATGCCGCCACGCGGATGGCCGAGCTGGGCACCATCCCGGCCAGCGCCGCCGAGGCCATCTGGGCCAGGGGCAAGGACGTGGTGTTCGACGCCGATCGCATCGACGAGATCGAACGCACCACCAAACACGACGTCATCGCCTTCCTGACCCATGTGTCGGAGCTCGTCGGCGAGGAAGCCCGCTTCCTGCACCAGGGCATGACCTCATCCGATGTGCTGGACACCTGTTTCTCGGTGCAGCTTGCGCGGGCCTCGGACCTGCTGGTCGCGGGCGTCGACCGGGTGCTGGCGGCACTGGAGACGCGGGCGAAGGAGCACAAGCTGACGGCCTGCGTCGGCCGCAGCCACGGCATCCACGCCGAGCCGGTGACCTTCGGGCTGAAGCTGGCCGGCTATCACGCCGAATTCCAGCGGGCGAAGCGCCGCCTGCTGACCGCCAGGGAAGAGATCGCCACCTGTGCCATCTCCGGGGCCGTGGGCACCTTCGCCAATGTCGATCCGGCGGTTGAGGCCTATGTCGCCGACAAGATGGGCCTGTCCGTCGAGCCGGTCTCGACCCAGGTGATCCCGCGCGACCGCCACGCGGCCTTCTTCGCGGCGCTGGGCGTGGTGGCGTCATCGGTCGAGCGACTGGCCGTAGAAATCCGCCATCTGCAGCGCACCGAGGTGCTGGAGGCCGAGGAGTTCTTCGACAAGGGCCAGAAGGGCTCGTCGGCCATGCCGCACAAGCGCAACCCGATCCTGACCGAGAACCTGACCGGCCTGGCCCGTCTGGTGCGCTCGGCCGTGGTGCCGGCGATGGAGAATGTCGCCCTGTGGCACGAGCGGGACATCAGCCATTCCTCGGTCGAGCGCGGCATCGGCCCGGACGCCACCATCCACCTGGACTTTGCCCTGCATCGTCTGGCGGGCGTGGTCGAGCGGCTGAACGTCTATCCGGCCAATATGGAGAAGAACCTCAACCTGCTGGGCGGGCTGGTGCATTCGCAGCGGGTCATGCTGGCCCTGACCCAGGCGGGGGTGAGCCGCGAGGACGCCTATGCCGCGGTGCAGGAGAACGCGATGAAGGTGTGGCGCGGCGAGGGCCGGTTCCTCGACTTCCTCAAGGCCGACGCCCGGGTCACCCTGCCGGAGGCGCAGCTCGAGGCCCTGTTCGACATCGGCTATCACACCAAACACATCGACACGGTGTTCGCGCGGGTGTTCGGGGCCAGCTGATGACCGGCCTGGCGCTTCGACTCAATCCCGCGATCGACGCCGAGGCCGCCGCCCGGGCCTATACCCGGGACGGCTTCGTCCAGATCGCCGATGTGTTCGAGCCCGCCGTCGCGGACGCGCTGGCCACCCTGCTGGAGACGGGCCTCGACTGGGACCTGGCCTTCGAGGGCGAGGACGGCCGTCCCGCGGTCCTGACCCGGGCCCAGATCGCCGCTGCCGGCGAGCCGGTGCTGCGCGAGCGGCTGAAGGGCATGCTGGCCCGGGCGGGGGGTCAGTATGGTTTCATGTACCTGAGCTACCCGCTGATCAGCGCCTATCTGGCCGGTCGCGACCCCGGCCATGCGATCCACGGCCTGACCGAATGGCTGAACCAGGAGTTTGTCCGCTTCGGAGCCTCGGTCACCGGCCAGCCGCAGGTGGTCAAGGCCGACGGCCAGGCGACCCGCTACCGGCCCGGCGATTTCATCGGCCTGCACAATGACGTCGGCAGCGAGGTCAGCGACCGGCTGACCGCCTATACGCTGGGCCTGACCCGCGAATGGCGACCCGACTGGGGCGGCCAGCTGCTGTTTCATGACGACGCCGGCGACGTGACCCGCGGCCATGCCCCGCGCTGGAACACCCTGACCCTGTTCCGGGTGCCGCAGCTGCATTCCGTGGCCCCGGTGGCCGCCTATGCCCGGGGCACGCGGCTGTCGATCGTCGGCTGGCTCCGGGATGCCGGTTCCACTGCCCGCTGAGCCGGCGACGCGGCGACGGGCCGGTTTCGCCCCCGTCGTCGACGCGCACACGCGCCTGCTGATTCTGGGCAGCCTGCCCGGCGATGCGTCGCTGGCGGCCGGGCAATACTATGCCCATCCGCGCAACGGCTTCTGGCGACTGACGGGCGGGGTGATCGGACGCGATCTGGTCGACCTCGCCTATCCGCAGCGGCTGGCGGCGCTGCAGGCCGCCGGAATCGGTCTGTGGGATGTGATCACCACCGCGCACCGTACCGGCAGCCTCGACACGGCGATCCGCGATCCGGAGTTCGCCGACCTGACCGGCCTGGTCGCGACCCTGCCGCACCTGAGGGCCGTGGCCTTCAACGGCGCGACGGCGGCCCGGGCCGGGCGGCGGGTCCTGGCCACAGGCGCGGGCGGGCTGACCCTGATCGACCTGCCGTCCTCCAGTCCGGCCCACGCGCGGCCGCTGGCCGACAAGGCGCGCGCCTGGGCCGGTCTGGGCGAGGTCCTCGATCCCTAGAGCGGGGTGCGCCACGATGTCGCGCCCTTTCGCCGGCCCGCGATGCATCCAAATCGCGCGCCGACAGTAGCTGTCTGTAATGCCGCCGATGCGCGGCCTTACAGGAGAGAACCGATGACAATCACACGCCCGACCATTCTCGCCGGCGTCTCGCTGGCCGCCCTGCTGGCCCTGGCCGCCTGCAACAACAACGAAGCCCCGGCCCCGGAGGCCGCCCCGGCGGACGCCATGGCCCCTGCCGCGGCCGAACCCATGGTCGGCGGCGCGTCGATGAGCCCGTCCGACACCATCGTCACCAATGCCGCCAAGGCGTCCAACCTCACGACCCTGGTCAGCGCCGTCCAGACGGCCGGCCTGGTCGAGACGCTGAACGGACCGGGTCCCTATACGGTGTTCGCACCGGACAATGCCGCCTTTGCGAAGCTGCCGGCGGCGACGGTGACCGGCCTGATGGCTCCGGCCGGCAAGGCGGACCTGACCAAGATCCTGACCTATCATGTGGTCCCGGGTCGCCTGACCGCCGCGGACATCGCCGCCCAGGCCACGGCCAGCGGCGGCACCGCCACCCTGACCACCGTGCAGGGCGAGTCGCTCAAGGTGTCCGCCGGCCCCAACGGCAGCTGGGTCATCACCGACGCCAAGGGCGGAACCTCGACCATAACCCAGGCCGACGTCGCCCAGTCGAACGGCATGGTTCATGTGATCGACACGGTCCTGATGCCGTAAGCGTTTCCGCGCGCCCGTTCGGGCGCGGCGGACGCCGGATGACGGCCGGCCCCGGTCGTCATCCGGCAAAAAGGGCCGCTCCATCACTGGAGCGGCCCCTTTTTCTGGTCCGGGGTCGAGAGGAGGGCCGACAGCCCGGCCGGGGTCTACTCGCCGGTGCGGATCTGGTCGCGGGCGATGGAGGCCAATTCGTCCATCTTCGAGCGGATCTCGCCTTCGGAGACGGTCATGCCGGATCCCTTGAAGTCGCCGGCGATCTTGCGGAACACATCCTCTTCGCCGGGCTGTTCGAAATCGGCCCGCACGACGGCATTGGAGTACTGTTCGCCGCTTTCGGCGGACAGGCCCATCTTTTCGGCAGCCCACAGGCCCAGCAGCTTGTTGCGGCGGGCCATGGCCTTGAATTCCTGATCCTGATCGAGCGCGAACTTGGACTCGAATCCGGATTCCCGTTCGTCAAAGGTCGTCATACGCGTTCAGAAGCTCCAGTCGCGGACATCAGCAGGCCCGCAGTCGCGGAGGTCTATAGACCGCTCCACGCTGAACGCAACCGCGCGCATGGCGGTTCCTGCGCGTCCACGACCGGGACTGTCGTTTGTATCACAGCCCGCCTTCCGCTAGTGTCCGCGCGCCTTATCTTCCCGCCCGCCCGATTCCGCAGTCGCGCCGCCCAGACCGAGGTTCTGGCCGCGCGATTTTTGTTTCCGGACAGGTTTTTATCCCTTCCCCGCCGGGACACGACCATGAATTCCAAGCGCAAAAAAATCTACGAGGGCAAGGCCAAGATCCTCTACGAGGGGCCCGAGCCCGGCACGCTGATCCAGTATTTCAAGGACGACGCCACCGCCTTCAACGGCGAGAAAAAGGCCCAGCTCGAGGGCAAGGGCGTCATCAACAACCGCATCAGCGAGTTCGTCATGAGCCGGCTGAACGGCATCGGTGTCACCAACCATTTCATCAAGCGTCTGAACCTGCGCGAGCAGCTGATCCGCGAGGTCGAGATCATTCCGCTGGAGGTCGTGTGCCGCAATATCGTGGCCGGTTCGATGAGCCAGCGTCTCGGCATCGAGGAGGGCACGCCCCTGCCCCGCTCGATCATCGAATTCTACTACAAGAAGGATGAGCTCAACGACCCGATGGTCACCGAGGAGCACATCACCGCCTTCAACTGGGCCACGACCCAGGAGTTGGACGACATCCTGGCCATGACCGTGCGGGTCAACGACTATCTGTCGGGCATGTTCGGTGCCGTCGGCATCACCCTGATCGACTTCAAGATCGAGTTCGGGCGCGTCTGGGAGAATGATTTCGCCCGGGTCATCCTGGCCGACGAGATCAGCCCCGACTCGTGCCGCCTGTGGGACACGGCGACCGGCGAGAAGCTGGACAAGGACCGCTTCCGCCGCGACCTGGGCAATGTCATCGAAAGCTATACCGAAGTGGCCAAACGGCTGGGCATCATGAAGGATATGCCCACCGTGATTCAGGGAGGACTGCACTGATGGCGAAGGTCAAGGTTCACGTGTTCCTCAAGCCCGGCGTGCTGGACGTTCAGGGCAAGGCGGTCGAGGGGGCGCTGCACGGGCTCGGCTGGGCCGGTGTGACGAACGCCCGGGTCGGCAAGCTGATCGAATTCGACCTGGCGGACGCGGCCGACGCCGAGGCCGAGGTGAAGCGGATGTGCGACACCCTGCTGGCCAACACCGTGATCGAAAGCTACCGCATCGAAATCGCGTGAAGCGGCTGCTCCGGTTCTCGATCGCGGCCTTTGTGCTGATCGGCGTGCTGATCTTCGCCGCGGCCCTCGCCGGCGGCCTGATGGACAGCGACACCTTCACCGCCGGGTCACAGCCCCCCGCGACGCCGGTGGATCCGGCGGCGCGCTGACCCCGCCGACCGCTCCGATCCGCCCGGACCGGCCCGACCGGCCCGACCGGGGTCTCAGTCGCACAGATAGGCCCGCGTCAGCGGCACCGCGTCCTGCCGTTTCGACAGCTGGATCTGGAACACCATATGGCCCAGATCACGGAAGCCGACCTCGCTGGCCGCGAGATAGAATTCCCACATCCGGCAGAAGCGCTCGTCATACAGGGCGGCGGCCTCCGCCCGCCGGGCCAGGAAGCGTTCGCGCCAATGCCGGAGGGTCTCGGCATAATGCAGACGCAGGACTTCCACGTCCGTGACCCACAGGCCCGCACGCTCGATCGCCGGGAACACCTCGGACAGGGACGGGATATAGCCGCCGGGAAAGATGTGCCGGGCGATCCACGGCTGGGTCCGGCTGGGGGGTTTGCGGCGGCCTATGGCGTGGATCACCGCCACCCCGTCCTCGGTCAACAGCCGCGCCACCGCGTCGAAATAGGTCTGATAGTGGGGCAGGCCGACGTGTTCGAACATGCCGACCGAAATGATGCGGTCGAAGGTCCCGTCCAGATCGCGATAGTCCTGCAGGCGGAAGTCGGTCCGGTCGGCCAGGCCTGATTCGGTCGCGCGGGCGCGGGCGGTCGCGTGCTGTTCGGTCGACAGGGTCACGCCGGTGACCCGGCCGCCGGCCCGGGCCAGCGACAACCCCAGCCCGCCCCAGCCGCAGCCGATGTCGAGCACCCTCTGGTCCTGCCGCAGGATCAATTTGTCGATCAGCCGCCGCTTCTTGGCGGCCTGGGCCTGCTCCAGGGTGGCGTCGGGCGTCTCGAACAGCGCGCACGAGTATTGCAGGTCATCGTCAAGGAAGAGCCGGTAGAATTCCAGCGTCAGGTCATAGTGGTGACGCACGTTGCGCCGGGCCCGCAACCGGTCGTTGGTCTGGGCCAGCCGCCGCTTCCAGCGCCACAGCAGACCCCGCCGCATCGGCCGGATCGCCATCTGCGAGGCCACCAGCCGCAGAAAGTCGTAGATGTCGCCGCCTTCCAGGGTCAGCCGTCCGTCCATATAGGCATCACCGACCGCCAGCTCGGGATTGACGGCGATGGCCAGGGCGGTGGCGGCATCGGCCAGATCGACCGTCATCTCGGGCGCCCCCGGCCCCGCCGTGAAGCCCGACCGCGCCACACGGATGTGCACCGCGCGCGAAGTGAATACCCGATCCGCCAACGCCTTGAGCATGGGCTTGCGTCCTCTGTCGCTGGCCCTAACCTAGACTTGTAATCTCGCGCCGCAAGCCGGGACCCGATCGCGGTTCGGCGCGGCCAGCCCGGAGCCCGGCATGACCTTCACCCTGACCTCCAACGGTTTTCGCGACGGCGATACCCTGCCCGACGCCCAGGTGCAGGCGAAGGGCAATGTCTCGCCCCACCTGCGCTGGACCGGCGCGCCCGACGGCACCCGGAGCTTCGCCATCACCTGTTTCGATCCCGATGCGCCGACCGGATCGGGTTTCTGGCACTGGACCGTGGCCAATATCCCTGCGGACGTGACCGAACTGCTGGAGGACGCCTCGGCCGCCGGCCTGCCCCGGGGCGCGGTCGAGGGGCGCACCGATTTCGGCACGCCCGGCTTCGGCGGGGCCGCCCCGCCGCCGGGCCACGGCCCGCACCGCTATATCTTCACGGTGTTCGCCGTCGACGTGCCGCAGCTGGACGTGACCCCGGAGAATTCGGGCGCGGTGTTCGGCTTCAACCTGCATTTCCATACGCTGGCGAAGGCGTCGATCACGGCGACCTACGAGAACACCGGCCCCGGCTGACACCCGGCCCTGACAAGGCCGTCGAAGCCTGCTAAACGGCCGCGCCATGAGCGCAGCTGTCATCGTCTTCCCGGGTTCCAACTGTGACCGCGACTGCAAGGTCGCGATCGAACGCTCGACCGGCGAACAGGTCGAGATGGTCTGGCACCAGGACACCACCCTGCCCGACGGTCTGGACCTGATCGTCCTGCCGGGCGGCTTTTCCTATGGCGACTATCTGCGTTGCGGAGCCATGGCCGCCCTGTCGCCGGTGATGCAGGCGGTGAAGAAGGCCGCCGACGACGGCGTGGCCGTTCTGGGCATCTGCAACGGTTTCCAGATCCTGTGCGAGGCCGGCATGCTGCCGGGGGCGCTGCTGCGCAACGCCGGTCTGAAATATGTGTGCAAACCGGTCAGCCTGACGGTGACCAACGGCCAGACCCGGTTCACCGCCGGCTATCAGGGCCAGCGCGAGGTGGTGATGACCCAGGGCAATGGCGACGGCAATTTCTTCGCCGACGCCGAGACCCTGGCCCGGATCGAGGGCGAGGGGCAGGTCGTGTTCCGCTATGTCGACAATCCCAACGGTTCGCTCGCCGACATCGCCGGCATCCAGAACGCGCGCGGCAATGTGCTGGGGATGATGCCGCACCCCGACCGCGCCTTCGAGGCCGAGCTGGGCTCGGCTGACGGGGCCATCCTGTTCCGCAGCGTGATGGACGCCGCCTGATCCGTCAGGCGTCGTCGGAGGTCTTCAGCGCCTCATCATCGGGTTCGACGTGCACATCCTCGTCGTCGCGTGACTGGACATCGCCGGGATCGCGCTGGGCGGCCAGTTCGCGGGCACCGATGCCCAAGCCCTGCTCGCGCCCGCGGCTGGCGGCGACCTCGTCGGTCTCGAATACGGGTTTTTGATCACTCATGGTCGGTTCTCCGGGGTGTGGACCGGTAACCGCCTGCGGGACCCCGGGTTCCGCATCCGGGTCGCCGAGCGCTGCCATTGAAACCTTTGCCGTTTCCATGCGTACCTCCTCCGAACCCGTACCGTCTCCGGAGATGAGCGTGACCGCCACCGCCCCCCTGTCGGCCAACACCACGCGCCGGTGGCTCGTTCTGGCCGGTGCCCTGTTCGCCGTGATCATCGGCCAGACCCAGGTCCTGATGGGCTGGGGCCAGAGTCCGGCCGAGTTCGCCGCCGACAGTGACGCGACCCTTCGGGTGGCCGGATTCGCCTTCGCCATCTGGGGCGTCATCTATGCGTGGCTGCTGGTCTATGCGGTGCGACAGGCCCTGCCCGCGACCGCCGAATCGCCGCTGCTGAAGGCCCTGGGCTGGCCGTCAGTCGCCGCGCTTCTGGCCATCGGCTGGTGGATCGTGGCCGCAGCCTTCGACTGGGAGATCGCCACCATCGTGCTGATCTTCGGGGCGCTGCTGGTGCTGCTGATTCCATTGCTGGCCGGGGCCGCCGCGATTCGCGCCCTGCCGCGCGGCGACCCCGACCGCTGGATGACGGTCTGGCCGCTGGCGCTGCTGGCCGGCTGGCTCAGCATCGCCGCACCAGTCAATCTGCTGACGGTTCTGACCGGCAACGGCGACCTGCCCGCAGCCCTGCCGCCGACGGCCTGGGCGCTGCTGGCGGTGGCCATCGTCGCCGTGGTCGCCCTGGGCGTGACGGCCCGCCTGCGCACGCCGGCCTTCGCCCTGCCCGTGGCCTGGGGCCTGATCGGGGTGTTTTCCGCCGAACAGCCCGGCAACCCCGTGCTGGCCTTTACCGCCCTGGCGGCCGCAATTGCCGTCGTGGTCGGGGCCGTCATCCTGGTGTTCCGCCTGACCCCCCGCGATCGGGCCACGCCCGACGACGTGAAGGCTGACACATCGGCCCCGAGTCGCTAGAAGCGCGCTCCATGAGCGCTCCGCAAAAGACCACCGCCGAACTGGCCGCCGAATACGGCCTGTCCCCCGCCGAATACCAGGTCGTCCTCGACCGTCTGGGGCGCGAGCCCAATGACGTCGAACTGGGCGTGTTCTCGGTGATGTGGAGCGAGCACTGCTCGTACAAGTCGTCGAAGGTGCATCTGGGCAAATTCCCCACCACCGGTCCGCGGGTCATCTGCGGGCCGGGCGAGAACGCCGGGGTCATCGACATCGATGACGGCGACGCCTGCATCTTCAAGATGGAGAGCCACAACCACCCGTCCTACATCGAACCCTACCAGGGCGCGGCGACCGGCGTCGGCGGCATCATGCGTGACGTCTTCACCATGGGCGCACGACCGGTGGCCCTGCTCAACGCCCTGCGCTTCGGCGACCCCAGCCACGAGAAGACCAAACGACTGGTCAAGGGCGTGGTCTCGGGCATTGGCGGCTACGGCAACTGTGTCGGCGTGCCGACGATCGGCGGCGAGACCAATTTCCATCGCGGCTACAACGGCAACATCCTGGTCAACGCGATGTGCGTCGGCGTGGCCAGGGCCGACAGCATCTTCTATTCGGCCGCGCCGGGCGCGGGCATGTCGGTGGTCTATTTCGGCTCCAAGACCGGCCGCGACGGCATCCATGGCGCGACCATGGCCAGCGCCGAGTTCGATGAGGATTCCGACGACAAACGCCCGACGGTCCAGGTCGGCGACCCGTTCGCCGAAAAACTGCTGATCGAGGCGACGCTGGAGCTGATGGCCTCGGGCGCGGTGGCCGCCATCCAGGACATGGGGGCCGCGGGCCTGACCAGTTCCTCGGTCGAGATGGCCGGCAAGGGCGGCGTCGGCGTCGAGCTGAACATGGACAGGGTGCCCCAGCGCGAGGAGGGCATGACCGCCTATGAGATGATGTTGTCGGAGAGCCAGGAGCGGATGCTGGCGGTGCTGAAGCCGGGCCGCGAGGCCGATGGCCACCGCATCTTCGAGAAATGGGGCCTCGACGCCGCCGTCATCGGCAAGACCACCGACACCGGCCGGCTGGTGCTGAACCACCACGGCAAGGTGGTCTGCGACGTGCCGCTGGCCCCGCTGTTCGACGACGCCCCACTGTACGAGCGTCCCTGGGTCCAGCCCGAATTGCACCCGCGGCTGGCCCCGGCCGACGTGCCCGCCCCCGCCGACTGGCAGGACGCCGTGCTCAAGGTCATCGCCTGCCCGGACATGGCGTCCAAACGCTGGATCTGGGAGCAGTACGACCGCCATGTGATGGCCGACACCCTGCAGGACTCCGCCACCGGGGCCGACGCCGGCGTGGTGCGGGTGCACGGCACCGACAAGGGTCTGGCCGTGACCAGCGACTGCACGCCCCGCTATGTGCAGAACGATCCCTATGAGGGCGGCAAACAGGCGGTGGCCGAAGCCTGGCGCAACCTGACCGCCGTCGGCAGCCTGCCCATCGCCATTACCGACAACCTCAATTTCGGCAATCCGCAACGGCCCGAGATCATGGGCCAGATCGTCCGCGCCATCGACGGCATGGCCGAGGCCTGCCGCGTGCTGGACTTCCCGGTCGTGAGCGGCAACGTCAGCCTCTACAACGAGACCAATGGTGCCGCGATCCCGCCGACCCCGACGGTCGGGGCGGTCGGCCTGCTGACCAACTATGACGTGGTCACCGGTTTCGGCGGCATGACCGAGGGCGAGACCCTGGTGCTGATCGGCGAGACCGTCGGCGAACTGGGGGCCTCGCTCTATCTGCGCGAGGTGCTGGGCCGCGAGGACGGCGCGCCGCCGCCGGTCGACCTGGCACTGGAACGCAAGACCGGCGACTTCGTGCGCGGCCTGATCGAGGCCGGGGGCCTGACCTGCGTCCACGACCTGTCCGACGGCGGGCTGATCGGGGCCGCGGCAGACCTGGCGCTGGCCTCGGACATCGGGGTGACCCTGGACGCGACCAGCACCACCCACGCCCACATCTTCCTGTTCGGCGAGGACCAGGCCCGCTATCTGGTGGCCGTGCCCGATCCGGACGCCATCATCGCGGCCGCGCGTGAGGCCGGGGTACATGCCTCGGTCGTCGGTCACGCGGGCGGCGACGCCTTCGCCTCGACCGACCTGTTCAGCATCCCGCTGGCCCATCTGCGCGAGATCCATGAGGGCTGGATGCCCAACTGGATCGAGGGCTGAGCCATGCCACTGCGCAGCCGCGGCCTGCTGCTCGCCGGTGTGGTCGCCCTGGGGGCCTGTGAGGGCGGGGGCGACCCCGTGCAACAGGCCGTGCGGGAAGCCTCAGCCGCCCACCAGGCGGCGGCGGTCCCGGACGGCGCGGTCGCGGCGACCGGTCGTCCCGCCGCCACGCCGGGCGATCAGGCCCTGATGGACAGGATGATCGAGCAGCACCGCGCAGGCATGACCATGGCCGACAGTGCGCTGGCGCAGGCGTCCGATCCGGAAATCCGCCGCATGGCGAAGGCCATCAGGGACCGGCAGGCACGCGAGATCGCCGAGATGCAGGCGTGGACACCGGCGACGGACTGACACCCGCCGTCAGGCGACGACCGGAATCGCCTGGCTGAGACGTCCACCGACCCGGATCGGCTCGACCCGGATGGCCAGGCCGGTCTTGTCGTCGGTCTCGACATAGACGCCGCAGATCGTGGCCGGACCCGAGGCCGGGGTGTAGCGCCCGCCGGACAGGCGGGTGGTGAAGCGCCGCAGCGGCTCTTCCTTTTCGTTGCCGATGACGCTGTCATAGTCGCAGCAGCCGCCGGCGTCGGTCTGGTAGGCGGTGCCGCCGGGCAGGATCTGGCAGTCGGCGGTCGGCACATGGGTGTGGGTGCCGACCACCAGGCTGGCGCGGCCGTCGCAGAAATGGCCCATGGCCATCTTCTCGCTGGTCGCCTCGCAGTGCATGTCGACGATCACGGCGTCAGCGGCCAGTCCCATGGGGCAGGCGGCCAGTTCACGTTCCACCGCCCCGAACGGGCAGTCCATCGGGTCCATGTGGATGCGGCCCAGCACATTCATGACCAGCACGGTCTTGCCGCCGGGGGTCTCGAACAGATTGGCTCCGGCCCCCGGGGCGTCCATCAGGCGCGGATAGTTGGCCGGGCGGATCATCCGCGGCTCGCGCACGATATAGGTCAGGGCCTCGCGCTGGTCCCAGCTGTGGTTGCCCAGGGTCAGGCAGTCGGCCCCGGCCATGAACAGTTCCTTGGCCGTATTCTCGGTGATGCCGAAGCCGCCGGCGGCGTTCTCGGCATTGACCACGACGAAGTCGAGCTTCAGCTCCCGCTTCAGGGCGGGCAGGTGGTCAGAGAGGCCGTCGCGGCCGGACTTGCCGACCACATCACCAAAAAACGCCAGACGCATATTCAGACTTCCCGGCCGGAGGGGCCACGGGCGGGGGTATAGCCGACCTCGGTCAGAACGCCATGCAGGCGGACATCGTGGGGCTCCAGCGCCAGCAGGCCGACCCGCTGACCGTCATAGGCCAGGCCGATGCGGGTGGCGTCCGGCAGGGCGGCGAAGGTGCGGTCGTAGTGGCCGCCGCCCTGCCCCAGACGCCCCCCCGTGGCGTCGAAGGCCAGCAGGGGGGTCAGGATCAGGTCGGGTACAAGGGTTTCGGCCAGAGGCAGCGGCGCGGGCACGCCTGCCGCGTCCGGCTCCAGCGGATCGCCCGGCGACCAGCGACGGAAAATCATCGGCTCGTCCAGCGCGATGACGACCGGCAGGCACAGTTCATGGCCGTCATGGGCCAGCCGCTGCGCCAGGGGTGTGGGATCGAGCTCCGAGCCGATCGGACAGTAGACGGCGTGAATCACGTCGCCGGGAAGATCACCGGCGTACCCGGCCACGCTATGGGCGGCCCCGGGGTCCAGCGCCGCCAGATGTTTGCGCTGGGCCCGCATGCGGGCGCGAAGTTCGTGCTTGTCCGTCATGAAGGCCCGCTCGAACATTGGGCTGCCGCGCGGCGAACGGGAGCGCACTCGGGAGGATGGGTTGGCGGCGCCGCAAGAACCGTGAAGAGCGTTGAAATCCTCTCAGACCTGGGTAGCCAGGTGGGCTCCATATGCCCAGGCCCTCGAGCCCGGACAGGGACAGATCCCTTTGAGTGAATTAAGGTCGCGAGGAATGTTGCCTTCGACGAGGGCCGCAGCAAGACCCGCCGGGGCGGAACATAGGCGTTCGCCTGTGTCCCGACAATGGCCGGTCTTCACAGACCCTGGGTGATCTTCTCGATCCGGGCAGCGACGGCGTTCAGCGCTTCGGCCACGCCGTCGCCAGCGGGGGCTGCCGCCGGGGCCGGAGTCGCCGTGACCGGGCTGTTCTGCAGGGCCAGCCGGGCCTCGTGCAGCTCGTCCGCCAGCATCAGCGCCGCCATCAGGAACAGGCGGACATCGCCGACATGGCCGACATCGCCGGCCACCTGGCGTACGCTGGTGTCGAACTGCTTGCCGAGGATGCGCACCCGGTCCTCCTGGCCGTCGGCGCAGCCCACGGCATAGGGGCGTCCGTTGATCTCGACCGTGACCGTGGCCATCAGCCCTGCCCGTCCCGTGATTGCTGATCCAGAATATCGCGCACCGCGTCGGCGGCGAGGGCCAGGGCCCCGGCCGCGTCGCGACCGGCGGACTCCAGCGCGGCGATGCGTTCGGCATCCTCGGGCCGGCCGGCGCGCGGGGCGAACAGGTCGTCGTCACCGACCGCCGGGGCGGTCGCCGGGCGGGCCTTCAGCTCCAGCACCTTGCGCTCCAGCGTCGCGAGCGCGCGGTCGATCCGGTCCTTGGCGGTGGTGGTGGCATCAGCCATCGAGTCGCTTCCTCCAGAATTCGTATAGAACCCGCCAGCGCGTCGCGGTAAAGCGTCCCGCCTCCATTTCCCTCGACTCGCCGAAAGGTCAGCGCCGTGAGCAATTCCTCCCCCGCACCCGAAAAGGCGTCCCACAAGCAGATGGCCGACGCCATCCGCGTCCTGGCCATGGACGGGGTCGAGAAGGCCAGGAGCGGTCACCCCGGCATGCCGATGGGCATGGCCGACGTGGCCACGGTCCTGTTTTCCAAATTTCTGAAGTTCGATGCAAGCCAGCCCGACTGGGCCGACCGCGACCGGTTCATCCTGTCGGCGGGTCACGGCTCGATGCTGATCTACAGCCTGTTGCACCTGACCGGCTACAAGGCCGCAACCCGGACCGAGCTGGAGAATTTCCGCCAGTGGGGGTCGAGGACGGCCGGTCACCCTGAATACGGCCACCTGCCCGGAGTCGAGACCACCACCGGTCCGCTGGGCCAGGGTCTGGCCAATTCGGTCGGCTTCGCCATGGCCGAGCGCCACATGGCCGCGCGCTTCGGCGATGATCTCGTCGACCACCGGACCTGGGTCATCGCCGGCGACGGCTGTCTGATGGAGGGGGTGTCACAGGAAGCGATCGCCCTGGCTGGCCGTTACAAGCTGAACAAGCTGACGGTGCTGTGGGACGACAACGCCATCACCATCGACGGGGCCGTGGCCCTGTCGGACACGACCGACCAGCAGGCGCGCTTCAAGGCCAGCGGCTGGGCCGTCAAGACCATCGACGGCCACGACATGGGCGCGATCCGGAAGGCCCTCGCCTGGGCGACGAAACAGTCGAAGCCGACCCTGATCGCCTGCAAGACCAGGATCGGGCGGGGCGCGGCCACGATGGAAGGCAGTCACAAGACCCACGGGTCCGCCCTGGGGGCCACCGAGATCGAGGCCACCCGCAAGGCCCTGGACTGGACCGCCGCCCCGTTCGAGCTGCCGGAGGCGATCAGCAAGGCCTGGCTCAAGGTCGGCAAGCAGGGGGCCAAACACCGCAAGGCCTGGGCGGCCCGCCTCGCCGGATCGGCCCATGGCAGCGAATTCACCCGGGCCATGGCCGGCGATCTGCCCGCCGGGGCCTTCGATGCGCTGGAAACCGCCATCGCCGGACTGGTCGACAGCAAACCGGCCCAGGCCACGCGCCAGTCGTCCGGCGCGGCGCTGGACCAGCTGTTCGGGGCCATCCCCGAACTGATCGGCGGTTCGGCCGATCTGACCGGCTCCAACAACACCTTCGTCAAGGGCACGGCCATCCTCGACGCGCCGACCTATGACGGGCGCTACGTCAACTGGGGCATCCGCGAGCACGGCATGGCCTCGGCCATGAACGGCATGGCCCTGCACGGCGGGGTCATCCCCTACGGCGGCACCTTCATGGTGTTCTCTGACTACAGCCGCCCCGCCATCCGCCTGGCCGCCCTGATGGGCATCCGGGTGGTGCATGTGCTGACCCATGACTCCATCGGTCTGGGCGAGGACGGCCCGACCCACCAGCCGGTCGAGCATCTGGCCGCCCTGCGTGCCATTCCCAACCTGCTGGTGTTCCGCCCGGCCGACACCGTCGAGGCGATGGAGTGCTGGCGTCTGGCGCTGGAACACAAGGGGGCACCTTCGGCCCTGGCCCTGTCGCGCCAGAAGACCCCGGCGGTGCGCACCGTCGCCGCGTCGGAAAACCTGTCGGGTCGCGGGGCCTATGAGATCAGGGCTGCGTCGAGCGAGGCCAGGGTGACCCTGTTCGGCACCGGCACAGAACTGGCCCTTGCCCTGGCGGCCGCCGACACCCTGGAGGCCCAAGGCACCCCGACCCGGGTCGTCTCGGTGCCCTGTTTCGAGCTGTTCGAACAGCAGGACGCCGCCTACCAGGCCTGGGTCATCGGTCGCGGCACGGTTCGTGTCGCCGTCGAGGCCGGCATCAAACAGGGCTGGGAGCGGTTCATCGGCGAGGACGGGGTCTTCATCGGCATGTCGTCGTTCGGGGCCTCGGCCCCGGCCGAGGTGCTGTACGAGAAGTTCGGCATCACCACCGAGGCGGTGGTCGCGGCGGTTCAGGCGCGGCTCTAGACCGTGGCGCATCTGGGGGCCGTCTCCGTACTGGTCCGCGACTATGACGCCGCCATCGCCTTCTATGTCGGCACGCTGGGCTTCACGCTCAGCGAGGACACCGACATGGGCGGCGGCAAGCGCTGGGTACGGGTCACGCCAAAGGGCGGGCAGACGTCGCTGCTGCTGGCCCGGGCCGCCACGCCGGACCAGATCGCCCGCGTCGGCGACCAGGCCGGCGGTCGGGTCTGGCTGTTTCTCGAGACCGACGACCTGCTGCGCGATCATGCGGCCTGGTCGGCGGCCGGTGTCCACTTTCGCGAAACCCCGCGACACGAAGCCTATGGCAAGGTGGTGGTGTTCGAGGATCTGTACGGCAACGCCTGGGACCTGATCGAACCGGCCCGCAACGAGGACTGACCCATGACCCGTATCGGCACCCCCCTGTCCGACTCCGCCACCCGCGTGATGCTGCTGGGGGCCGGGGAACTGGGCAAGGAACTGGCCATCGAGCTGCAGCGACTGGGAGCGGAGGTCATCGCCGTCGACCGCTATGCCAATGCGCCGGCCATGCAGGTGGCGCATCGCAGCCATGTGATCCCGATGACCGATCCGCATGTGCTGGCCGGGGTCATCGCCGCCGAGATGCCGCACATCATCGTGCCCGAGATCGAGGCCATCGCCACGGACGTACTGGCCGAGATCGAGGCGGCGGGCCATGCCGTGGTCATCCCCACGGCGCGGGCCACCCAGCTGACCATGAACCGCGAGGGCATCCGCTGTCTGGCCGCCGAGGATCTGGGCCTGCCGACCAGCCCCTATGCCTTCGCCGGCTCCGCCGCCGAACTGGCCGAGGCCGCGCACAGCATCGGCCTGCCGGTCTTCGTCAAGCCGGTGATGTCGTCCTCGGGCAAGGGCCAGTCCTTCATCGAGGCGCTGGAGGACGCCGGCAACGCCTGGGCCTGGGCCCAGTCAGGCGGCCGGGTCGAGACGACCCGGATCATCGTCGAGGGCCGGATCGATTTCGACTATGAGATCACCCTGCTGACCGTACGGTCGATGCGCGACGGGGCCGTGGTCACCGACTTCTGCGCCCCGATCGGCCACCGCCAGGTCAAGGGTGACTATGTCGAAAGCTGGCAGCCCCAGGCGATGACGCCGGCCGCGCTCACTGCCGCGCAGGACATTGCCGGCAAGGTGACGGAGGCGCTGGGCGGCCTCGGCGTTTTCGGCGTCGAGCTGTTCGTCAAGGGCGACCAGGTCTGGTTCTCGGAGGTGTCGCCGCGCCCGCACGATACCGGGCTGGTGACGCTGGCGACCCAGTCGATGAGCGAATTCGCCCTGCACGCCCGCGCCATCCTCGGCCTGCCGGTCGACGTCAGCCAGCGCGATATCGGGGCCAGCGCCGTCATCTACGGTGGCATGGACGCCACCGGCATCGCCTTCGAGGGCGTGGCCGAGGCCCTGTCGGTGCCGACCGCCGACCTGCGCCTGTTCGGCAAGCCCGAGAGCTATGTCACCCGCCGCATGGGCGTGGCCACGGCGCGTGGCCAGACGGTGGACCAGGCGCGCGAACGGGCGCGCGAGGCGGCGGGCAAGGTTCGGGTGGTCAGGGGCTGACGTCCGGCAGGATGGCCCGGACGGCGGCCTCCAGCGCCGGATCACGGCCTGCACGCAATTCGGCCAGGGAGGCGGTCACCGGAATGTCCGGCACGACGCCCACCTGCTCGAGAAGGTTTCCGGCCCCGGTGCGGTAGCCGACCACGCCCACGCTGAGGCTGCCGCCATCCGGCAGATCATACAACAGGGAGCCGACCACGGCCCCGGCGGTCGTCCGGCCGACGATGCTGCCGCGCCCGGACTCCTGAATGGCCGCGGCAAAAATCTCTGCGCCGCTGGCCGACTCCGGTGAGGTCAGGACCGCGAGCGGCCCCTCAAACCGCAGCGCCTGACGCCGCGTCCAGAGATGGCGATCCGGCAGCCAGCGAAAATTCTTGATGCCGATCAGCCGGCGCTCGCCGAAAAACGGCGACAGCATCAGACCCACTTCCCGGTCGAGGCCACCGATATTGCCACGCAGGTCAATGACCACGGCGCGCGGCGGATTGAGCAATTCGCGCTTCAGGGTTTCGCCGAGCCAGTCGCGCGTGGCGCGATCGAACTCACGGAAGGCGATCACCAGCACCCCGTCCGGACGGCGATCGACCCGACCCAACTCCCGACCGAGAAGCGTCGGGGTCAGGGCGACCTCGTGGACGCCGTCGTCCGCGTCGGCGAAGCGAATCAGAGTTGTCGCCGATCCGTAAAGGGTTCCCGGTTCGAACGGCCGACCATCCAGGGCATCCACGCGCCAACCCACCTGGACGCCGCCAAGTGCCGCCGGACCAGCCTCACGAACCCGCGTCACGATCCAGTTGTCGTCCAGATGGGTCATCGTAAAGCCGAAGCCGGGCACCGCCTGGACCCGGGCGGTGGTTCTGCGCAGGTTCGTGGCAGGTTGGAGCGCAGAGGTATGCGAATCGTTCAGCAGAGCCAGCGTTTCGTTGAGCGCGTGATAGAATCCCGCCTCGTCCGGCTGGGCGACGGTTGCGGCCCGACGTGAGGCCGCCTCGCCGACCCAGTCGATGCCGCCATAGTCCGGTCGGTAAAAGCTGGCCGCGACCTTGGCGATAACAGCGTCATGGACGCGTGCATTCAGGCCCGCGCGATCGGTCGAGCCATCGACCACCGAAACGACGGTCGGCAACCGGTCCGGGTTGCTGTGGGGCAGGGACTGGCACCCGGCGGCCGCCCCCAGGACCATGGCGACGACCACACAACGCAAGGGCGATATGACAGACATGACAGCAACCCTAGGGCCACCCCACGCGCCCTGTCGAGCGCCAATCTGTCCGCCATGAACCCTTGAGGATGCAGCCGCCGCCGATGCTGTCCGATCGTCGGATAAGGACCGGGAGGGCCTAGTTGCCGCCGGGGCCCTCGCGATGGCGGGTGATGACCCGGACCTGGTGCTCACCGCCCTTTTCCGAAGCCTCGATGGCCCCGGAGCCGTCCGCATCCATCCGGGCGAAGGCCGCCCGCATCGGGGCCAGGAATTCGGCCTCGGAAATCCTGCCGTCACCGTCGGTGTCGAGGTCATCGGCGTTGCTGCGCTCGATCTCGATCCGGGCACCGTCGCCGGCGTCGTGCCAGGTCATCGGGCCATTCCCGGGGCCGGTACGGTGAACAAAGACGTTACGCTCACCGCCGTGTGCCCCCGGTTCGCCGCCGGCGACGATCACGATACGCTCTTCATTCCGCTCACCCGGCGCGCCGTCGGGGCCGCCCCGACGCATCTCCATCCGGTGCCGCATCGGACCGCCTTCCGCGCCCCCGGGCCCGGCGCGGAAGATCATCATTTCATGTTCCCCGCCCGGGCCGCCCGGACCGTGTCCGGCGCGAAGCTCTTCCGGCGACAGACGGCCATTGCCGTCCTTGTCCATCCGGGCGAAGGCGTCATTCATCGGTCCTGCGAATTCCTCGCGGGTCAGCAGGCCGTCGCCATCCTTGTCCAGTCCGCCCGGGCCGTCATGATCGCCCATGACCATCACCCGGGTCTCGGTGCGCATCTGCGGCGGGGGGGGCGGGGCCGGGGGAGTCTGCAGGGTCAGGACGGCGGCGAGGTTCAATAGGGTCAGCATGGCGCATCTCTCTGCTGTGAAGCTAGGGTCCCTTTTGGACCACGCCGCCCTTGCCGTCATGTTTCAGGGCCGGAGAGAATTGTTTCAGTCCTGAAATGACGCCGACGCCGGACCCGGTCACTATGACCGCAATGACGCCGCCCTCCACCCCCCGTATTCTGGTCGTTGACGACGATCCCGGCATTCGCGAGGTGCTGTGCGACTATCTGGGCCAGCACGGCTATGAGGCCAGCGGCGCGGCGACCGCCGCCGAGATGGACCGGGCCGTGGCCACGCGTCCCCCGGACCTGATCGTGCTGGATCTGATGATGCCCGGTGAGGACGGCCTGTCCGTCTGTCGCCGCCTGGCCGACAGGGGGCCCCCGATCATCATGCTGTCGGCCATGGGCGACGACACCGACCGGATCATCGGCCTCGAGCTGGGGGCCGACGACTATCTGGCCAAGCCGTGCAATCCCCGCGAACTGCTGGCCCGCATCCGCGCCGTCCTGCGTCGTCCCCGCGAGGACAGCGCCGGCGACACCACCGTCCTGGCCTTCGCCGGCTGGCGGCTGGATCTGATGCGGCGTGAACTGACCCGCCCGGACGGCGGGATCGTCCCGCTGTCGGCCGGCGAATTCGCCCTGCTGCGGGCCTTCGTCGACAGCCCGGGCCGGGTCCTGACCCGGGACCAGCTGCTGGAACGGGCGCGCGGCGCGGATTCCGATGTGTTCGACCGGGCCATGGATGTGCAGATCAGCCGGCTGCGGCGCAAGCTGGATGACGGCTCGCGCCTGGAGCTGATCCAGACCCTGCGTGGCGCGGGCTACATGTTCGACGCCAGGGTCGAACGCCGATGAGATCGCCCGCCTCCTTCCCGGTTTTGATTCAGGTGGCGGCACTGGCGACCCTGGCCGTGGTCATGTCCCAGGCCGTGGCCTTCGGCGTGGTCCTGCTGGCCCCGGAGCCGCGCCCGGCCGGCTTCAGCATCGAGGCCGCGGCCGAGGCCCTGCAGGGTCGTCCGGCCGAGACCTCCGACGGCCGCGCGCTGAAGCGCCACCTGTCGGACCGGGCCCCGGCCCTGGCCGGGGACCCGCGCGAGCCCCTGGCCCTGGCCATCAGCGCCGGGCTGGCGCAGCGCCTGCAGGTGGAGCCCGAGGCCCTGCGGGTCACGGTCAGCCACGGCCCGGGCCCCGAACGCCAACCGCCGCCGCCCCGATCGCAGGACCGGCGCACGGAGTTCGTCTTCGTCCGCCCCGGAGGGCAGCCCCCTGCGCTCGGCGACGGGCCCCCTGCGCACTGGACACCCCGGCCCGGCCCCGGCGAGACCGTTGACGCAGCACGCCCCGGCCGCGAGGTCCGGGCCGAGGTGCACATGCGCCGCGTGGCCCCGGCCGGAGGCGAGGCCATCACCATCGACACCACGACGCACCAGTTCACGGTGGTCACCGACAAATTGACCTTCGCCCCGTTCAGTGCCGCCCTGCGGCTGCCCGACGGCCGCTGGGCCTCGGTGACCCCGCCGCACGGCCTGTTGTCGCCGTGGCAGGTGCGCATCCTGATTGCCCTCGGCATTTCCCTGCTGCTGCTCGCCCCGCTGGTCTGGGTCATGGCCCGGCGGCTGACCCGGCCGATTCGGGTCTTCGCCGAGGCGGCCGAACGGCTGGGGGCCAATCCCGACGCCGCGCCCATGGTCGCCTCGGGCCCGACCGAGGTGCGCACCGCCATCCACGCCTTCAACGACATGCAGGCGGCCCTGCGCGACCATATGCGCCGTCGCAGCCAGACCGTCGCCGCCATCGCCCATGACCTGCGTACGCCCCTGACGCGGTTGCGCTTCCGCGCCGAACAGGCTCCGGACAGCGTCCGCGACCGCATGGCCGCCGATATCGAGGAGATGGACGCCCTGATCGCCACCGCCATGGCCTATGTGCGCGGCGAGGCGACGCCGGACCGCAGCGAACCCTTCGACCTGGCCGAACTGGCCGCGGATTGCGCCACCGGCTTCAGCGAAACCGGCGCAAGCGTCACCTTCAGCGGCGAGCCGCCCGTGCCGGTCGTGGCTGATCCCGCCGCCCTGCGCCGGGCCCTGGCCAATCTGATCGCCAATGCCGTGAAGTTCGGGGGCGGGGCCCGCGTCCACGCCGCGGCGGCCGACGGAACGGCCGTCCTCACGGTCGAGGATGACGGACCCGGCCTGGCCGAGTCCGAGCTCGAGGCCGTATTCGAGCCCTTCTATCGCGGCGAACGCTCGCGCAGCCGCGAGACCGGCGGGGCCGGTCTGGGCCTCAGCGTCGCCCGCCAGGCGGCGCGGGCGCACGGTGGCGATGTGGTGCTGGAAACCCGCCCGGGCGGCGGCCTGACGGCCCGGCTGACCCTGCCGCTGGCCTGAGGCGTTACACTCCATCACCCCTTGTTATGCGCCCCGGGGTTGATCCGCGCGCGCGTCGGTTCCATTGAAGCGCCAATCACACACACACCGCTTCAGGAGCCCCGCCCATGACCGTCCGCGTTGCCATCAATGGTTTCGGCCGTATCGGCCGTCTTGTTCTGCGTTCGATCGTCGAGCACGGCCGTCGCGACATCGAGGTGGTGGCGATCAACGATCTGGGCCCGGTGTCCACCAATGCCCACCTGCTGAAGTATGACTCGGTGCACGGCCGCTTCCCCGGCACGATCGAGAGCGGCGAGGACTGGATCGACGTCGGCCTCGGCAAGATCAGGGTCACGGCCGAGCGCGATCCGGCCAATCTTCCGCACAAGGAACTCAACGTCGACATCGCCTTTGAATGCACCGGTATCTTCACGGCGCGCGACAAGGCGGCGGCCCACCTGAAGGCCGGAGCCAGGCGGGTGCTGATCTCGGCCCCGGGCGACGGCGCGGACAAGACCATCGTCTACAAGGTCAACCACGAGACCCTGACCGCCGACGACATCATCGTCTCCAACGGTTCCTGCACCACCAACGCCCTGGCCCCGGTGGCCAAGGTGCTGCACGACCTGTTCGGCATCGAGCGCGGCTATATGACCACGATCCATTCCTACACCGGCGACCAGCCGACGCTGGATACGATGCACAAGGACCTGTACCGCGGCCGCGCCGCCGCCCTGTCGATGATCCCGACCTCGACCGGGGCCGCCAAGGCCCTGGGTCTGGTGCTGCCGGCCCTGAAGGGCAAGCTGGACGGCTCGTCGATCCGCGTCCCGACCCCCAATGTCTCGGTCGTCGACCTCAAGGTCGTGGCCGGGCGCGAGGTCACGGTCGAGGAGATCAACGCCGCCCTGCAGGCCGCCGCCGACGGGCCGATGAAGGGCGTGCTGTTCACCACCGACGAGGCCCTGGTCTCAACCGACCTGAACCACATCGCCGCCTCGTCGACCGCCGCCCTGCCCCAGACCCAGGTCGTCGACGGCAAGCTGGCCCGCGTCCTGACCTGGTACGACAACGAATGGGGCTTCGCCTCGCGGATGGCCGACACGGCGCTGGTGATGAGCAAGCTGATCTAGATCACTGGTTCCGCTCATCCCGGCGAAAGCCGGGACCCAGTCCTTTGGGCGATAGACGCATCCAGTTTCACACTGCTCATGATCCCGGTCACCTTGCCGCGCGAAAGGACTGGGTCCCGGCTTTCGCCGGGATGAGCGGAGGAGAATAGCCATGACCTTCCGTACCCTCGACGACGCCGCTAAGGCCGACGGCGGCCTCGCCGGCAAGACCGCCCTGGTTCGGGTGGACTTCAACGTGCCGATGGAGGACGGCAAGGTCACCGACGACACCCGGCTGCGCGTCGCCCTGCCGACGATCCAGCGGCTGCGCGACCGCGGGGCCAAGGTCGCCCTGCTGGCCCATTTCGACCGGCCGAAAGGCAAGGTCGTGCCGTCCATGAGCCTGCAACCGGTCGTCGATGATCTGGAGATGTTGCTGGGCGGGCCGGTGCGCTTCGCCGCGGACTGCGTGGGCGACGAAGCCAAAGCCATGATCGCCGACCTCGACATCGGCGGCGTCATCCTGCTGGAAAATGTCCGCTTCCATGCCGGCGAGGAGTCCAACGACCCCGCCTTTGCCGCGCAACTGGCCGAACTGGGCGATCTCTACGTCAACGACGCCTTCTCGGCCGCCCACCGCGCCCATGCCTCGACCGAAGGGCTGGCGCGCCTGCTGCCGGCCTATGCCGGGGAATCGATGCGACGCGAGCTGAACGCCCTCGACGCTGCCCTCGGCAATCCGCAGAAGCCGGTGCTGGGTATCGTCGGCGGCTCCAAGGTCTCGTCCAAGCTGGACCTGCTGCAGAATCTCGTCGGCAAGCTGGACCGGCTGGCCATCGGCGGCGGCATGGCCAACACCTTCCTGCACGCCCAGGGCGTCGATGTCGGGGGCTCGCTGTGCGAGAAGGACCTGGCCGACACCGCCCGCGCCATCCTCGCCGAGGCGGCCGACAAGGGCTGCGAAATCCTGCTGCCGATCGATGTGGTCGTGGCCAGGGACGTGAAACCGGGAGCCGAAACCCGCACCGTCCTGGCGCGCGAGCCGATCGGCGACGACGAGAAGATCCTCGATGCCGGGCCGCTGACAGTCGAGAAGCTGATCAAGGCCATGGCCCTGTCGCGCACCCTGATCTGGAACGGCCCGCTCGGCGTGTTCGAGGTGCCGCCGTTCGACGCCGCCACGGTCAAGGCGGCCGAGGCGGCGGCCAAGCTGGCCAAGGCCGGCGCGCTGGTCGCCGTGGCCGGTGGCGGTGACACGGTCGCCGCCCTGAACCATGCGGGCATGGTCGACGACATGACCTTCGTCTCCACCGCCGGCGGGGCCTTCCTCGAGTGGATGGAGGGCAAGCCCCTGCCGGGAGTCGAGGCGCTGCGCCGCGCCTGACCGCCCACCCGGATCGGGCGATCCGCCCGTTACACTGCGTGACTTCGCGACGCGCCGGGGCTAAACCTTCGGCAAAATATTACGCGCTCAGGAGTTCCCCCGATGGCCCGCATCACCCTGCGACAACTGCTCGACCACGCCGCCGAGAATGACTACGGCCTGCCCGCCTACAACATCAACAACATGGAGCAGGGTCTGGCGATCATGGAGGCGGCCGAGGCGGTCAACGCCCCGGTCATCATCCAGGCCAGCCGCGGTGCCCGCAGCTATGCCAACGACATCGTCCTGGCCAAGCTGATCGACGCCCTGGCGGAACTGTATCCGCACATCCCGGTCTGCATGCACCAGGATCACGGCAACGGCCCGGCGACCTGCGCCACCGCCATCCAGTACGGCTTCACCTCGGTGATGATGGACGGCTCACTGGAAGAGGACGGCAAGACCCCGGCCAGCTACGAATACAATGTCGACGTCACCCGTCGCGTGGTGCAGATGGCCCATTCCTGCGGCGTTTCGGTCGAGGGCGAACTGGGCGTGCTCGGCTCGCTGGAGACCGGCATGGGTGAGGCCGAGGACGGCCACGGCTTCGAGGGCAAGCTTGACCATTCCGCCCTGCTGACCGATCCCGACCAGGCCGTCGATTTCGTCGAACAGACCCGGGTCGATGCCCTGGCCATCGCCATGGGCACCAGCCACGGGGCCTACAAATTCAGCCGCAAGCCCGACGGCGCGGTGCTGGCCATGAATGTGATCGAGGAGATTCACCGTCGCCTGCCGGATACCCATCTGGTCATGCACGGCTCATCCTCGGTGCCGCAGGACCTGCAGGACATCATCAACCAGTACGGTGGCGAGATGCCCCAGACCTGGGGAGTCCCGATCGAGGAAATCCAGCGCGGCATCAAACATGGCGTGCGCAAGATCAACATCGACACCGACAACCGCATGGCCATGACCGGTGCCATCCGGAAGGTGCTGGCCGAGAAGCCGGGCGAGTTCGACCCGCGCGCCTACCTGAAACCCGCCAAGGAGGCGATGCGCAAACTCTGCCAGGAGCGGTATCTGCAGTTCGGCTGCGAAGGCCAGGCGTCCAGGATCAGGCCGCTTGCCACCGCCCAGATGGCCAAGCGCTATGCCTCGGGCGAGCTGGACCCGCAGTTCGGCCGGGTGATGCGCGCCGCGTCCTGAAGAACCGGGCGGCGGTCATCCCCGTCGCCCTCGCGCCCTACCAGCGACCGTAACGGTCGGCGAAGCGGTAGCGGACGTCGCGCACGCGCCGTTCGGCGTCCTCGACCGCGTCCTGGGCCCGCCGCCAGTCATGGATCACGCCCTCGCGCTCGCGCCGGATTTCGCCGATCCGGTCGCGGATCTCGGCCCGCTGCTCATCGGTCAGGCCGCTGGCGCGCATCTCGGCCCGTTTGGCGCGGATCTTCTCATCGAGGGCCTCGGCCCGCGATCCCAGGCTCGCGACGCTGGACCGCGCCGCCGACAGGGCCTGCTCCGCCGCATGGACCACCTGACCATCGAGGTAGGCCGGCAGGAAATCCGCCTCCAGCTGCGGCGGGCAGACATCCGCATAGCTGCTGCCCTCGCGACCGACCTGGAAACCGCGCGCCGGGGTGCAGTATTCGCGCAGCCCGTCCTCGCGGGCCGAATAATAGCTGCGGGCATCGGGGACCACCCCGTATTTGGCGCAGGCCTCGGTATGCGCCTCGAGGCGACTGAGCGCCTGCCCGGAGCGTCCGTCGGCATAGCCCTGGCGGCCCCAGTCCCCGGCCAGGCACTGGTCCTCGCTCATGGTGGCGCAACTGCCCAACGCCAGGACGGACGTCGCCGCGGCCGCGATGATGATCAGATGACGCATGGTTCGATCTCCCCCGAGAGACCGGCAATCTATGACAGGAGACTGCGACGGCCAAGGTCGGGTCGTTGGCACGGCCCCGCCGGCCCATGCTAGACAGGGCGCGACCGCGCGCCTGCGGCGGAGCGCCCCGTGTCCGACGAACCCCTCCTGTCCGAAGATGACGACCGGCCCGAGGCGCTGGAAGCCCATGTCGACGCGCCCGGCGAACGGCTGGACAAGGCCCTGGCCGCGGCCCTGCCCGGCATGTCGCGCGCGCGCCTGCAGGCCCTGATGGCCCAGGGCGAGGTGTCGTTCGATGGCGAGGTCGTGCGCGACGGCTCGGCCCGGGCCCGCACCGGCCTGTACCGGATCACCCCGCCCGCCGTGATCGCCGCCGAGCCCCGGCCCGAGGCCATTCCGCTGACCGTCCTGTACGAGGACGCCGAGCTGATCGTGATCGACAAGCCCGCCGGCATGGCCGCCCATCCGGCCCCCGGCTGCGAGACCGGTACCCTGGTCAACGCCCTGCTGGCCCATTGCGGGGCCTCCCTGTCCGGCATCGGCGGCGTCGCTCGCCCCGGCATCGTCCATCGCCTCGACAAGGATACCTCCGGCGTCATGGTCGCGGCCAAGACCGACCGGGCCCACGCCGGCCTGTCGGCCCTGTTCGCCGCTCACGACATCGAACGCACCTATATCGCCCTGACCCGCGGAGCCCCGTCGCCGGAGTGGGGGCGGATCGAGACCCGCATCGGTCGCTCCTCGGCCGACCGCAAGAAGATGGCGGTGCTCAAGAGCGGCGGGCGCGAGGCCATCACCGACTACCGGGTCCAGGCCCGCTTCGGCGTGCCGGCCAGGGCCGGGGCCGCGCCGCTGGCCGCCCGTGTCGCCTGCACCCTGCACACCGGCCGCACTCACCAGATCCGCGTCCATCTGGCGTCAAAGGGCTCGCCGCTGCTCGGCGACCCTGTCTATGGCTCGGGCAGTCCGGCCGCCGTGGTGCGCACCCTGATCGCCGAGGCCGGCCTGGCCCGCCAGGCCCTGCACGCCGCCATGCTGGGCTTTGTCCATCCGGTCACCGGCGAGGCCTTGCGCTTCGAGACCGAACCGCCCGCGGACATGCAGGCGCTGGAAGCGGGCCTGATGCTTCTGTGACAGGGTTTGCGCCGGATTGACCCTGCGCCCGCCACGTCCGTCTTGAAAAAGGACTTACTCTTCGATATATCTCGGCACAGTCGAACCCGTGGCGCCACGGCCACGCTCGTCAAAGCCTGTGACGATCTGCCCCTAACAATGGCGGAAACCCGTCGCTACTTGTTTCGTTGAGGGGTGAGGAACCGGTGCACGTAACGTGGTCGGAACCGAAGGACCCGCTCGTATCTGGGTCGGAGGGACCACGAATATGGCTGCTGTTAAATCGCTCGCGGTGATGTCGCCTGAACAGGGACTGTCGCGATACCTGACTGAAATCCGCAAATTCCCCATGCTGACCAAGGATGAGGAATTCATGCTGGCCAAGCGCTGGAGCGAACACCAGGATTCCGAGAGCGCGCACCGCCTCGTCACCTCGCACCTGCGCCTCGTGGCCAAGATCGCCATGGGCTATCGCGGCTACGGCCTGCCGATCGGCGAGGTGATCTCCGAGGGCAATGTCGGCCTGATGCAGGCGGTCAAGAAATTCGATCCGGACAAGGGCTTCCGCCTGGCCACCTATGCCATGTGGTGGATCCGCGCCTCGATCCAGGAATACATCCTGCGAAGCTGGTCACTCGTGAAGATGGGTACCACCGCCGCGCAGAAGAAGCTGTTCTTCAACCTGCGCAAGGCCAAGAGCCAGATCTCGGCCTTCGAGGAAGGCGACCTGCATCCCGAGCACCTGTCGGCCATCGCCACCAAGCTGGGCGTGTCCGAGGAAGAGGTCACCAACATGAACCGTCGCCTGAACGGCGACGCCTCCCTGAACGCGCCGCTGCGCTCGGACGGGGAAAGCGAATGGCAGGACTGGCTCGCCGATGACACGGCGGTGTCCCAGGAAACCGCCCTGGCCGAAAGCGAGGAGAAATCCCTGCGCATGGGCCTGCTCCAGGAAGCTATGGAAGAGCTGACCGACCGCGAGAAACACATCCTGACCGAGCGTCGCCTCAAGGATGACCCGGTCACCCTCGAGCAACTGGCCGGCCAGTATGGCGTCAGCCGCGAACGCGTACGCCAGATCGAGGTGCGCGCCTTCGAGAAGCTTCAGAAGGCGATGCGGGCGGCGGCGGAAGAGCGCAACCTCGTCGACGCCTGACGCCGGAAGGGCCCTAGCCGGCCTTCAGCGTAGCGGCCGGATCGGCCAGGGCCAGCAGGCCGGCGATCGGTCCGGCCAGCGCTGCCTTGGTCGGTGCCGTGCCGGCCAGAGCCACCTCGAGGGCGGACACCGCCACCGCCATCCGGGCGTCGGACGATTTCATCGCCAGCTGCTTCAGCGTCACCGCCTGTTGTCTCGCGGCCCGCGTGGCCTGGACGGGGTCGTTGTCGAACTGGTCCAGCACGGCCGCCAGAATGCGCAGGGCCTGGTCCTTCACGGCCGCCGCAACGGCGACCACCCCGGTCGGCCGGTCGTTCTTTCGCTTCTGCGGACCGGAATATTCACCCGAGTTGAAGCGCCGCCGGTCCGGGCCGACATAGCTGATGCCCTCGATCCAGTCCCGCGGCTTCAGGGCCACGTTTTCAACCCGTTTGAACAGGTCCGCGCTCGTGAACGGCTTGCGCAGGAACTCATGGACGCCGACATCGCGCGCGCCCTTGATCGTATTGGCCGTGGCGTCCGCGGTCACCATGATGACCGGCGCGTTGCGGCAGCCCAGATGCGACCGGCGCAGCTGGCGCACGAAGCCCTCGCCGTCGAGGGCGGGTCCGCCCCGCTCGGTGAAGATCAGGCCCGGCTCCAGCTCGCGGGCCATGATCATGGCCTTGGCGTCGGACTGCTCGACGTGAATGTCGCGCGCGCCCAGACCCTTGATGATGTCGACCAGCAGACGCGCGGCGTGCAGGTTGGGCTCGACGATCAGGGTACGCCTGACGGTCGGCTCAAGGCGGGCCAGCATGCGGGTATCTGCTGCGAACACGAAACGCTCTCCGGTACAGAACTCCGGATAGCAGACGTCGGTTAAGACGCGTTGAACACCCCGCTAGCCCTGGAAGGGATCGTGCATCAGAATCGTGTCGTCCCGTTCCGGACTGGTCGACAGCAACGCCACCGGCGCGGCGATCAGTTCCTCGATCCGCCGCACATATTTGATCGCATTGGCCGGCAGGTCCTTCCACGAGCGCGCGCCCTGGGTGCTCTCGGACCAGCCCTCGATCGTCTCATAGACCGGCTCGACCGCCGCCTGGTCCTTCATGCCCGCCGGCAGATAGTCCAGCACCCGGTCGCCGATGCGATAGCCGGTGCAGATCTTCAGCTCGTCGAAGCCGTCCAGCACGTCCAGCTTGGTCAGGGCGATGCCGTGAATGCCGTTGATGGCGATCGACTGTCGCACCAGCACCGCGTCGAACCAGCCACAACGCCGCGCCCGGCCCGTCACCGTGCCGAACTCGCGTCCGCGCTCGGCGATCCGCTTGCCGTCGGCGTCGAACAGTTCGGTCGGGAACGGCCCCTCACCGACCCGGGTCGTATAGGCCTTGACGATCCCCAGCACATAGCCGACCGAGCGCGGCCCGAGGCCGGAGCCCGCGGCCGCCTGCCCGGCCACGGTGTTGGACGAGGTGACATAGGGATAGGTGCCGTGGTCGACGTCGAGCAGCGCGCCCTGCGCCCCCTCGAACAGGATGCGTTTGCCGTCGCGATAGGCCTGGTCCAGCATGCGCCACACCGGCTGGCTGGCGTAGGGCAGGACCTTGGGGGCGATCTCCAGCAGGGCGGCCTTGAGCCCCGGCACATCGACCTCGGCGAGATCCAGGCCCTTGCGCAGGGCATTGTGGTGCGCCAGCAACCGTTCGATCTTGGCGTCCAGCGCCTCCGGGTCGGACAGGTCGCCGACGCGGATCGCCCGCCGCCCCGCCTTGTCCTCATAGGCCGGACCGATGCCCCGTCCGGTGGTGCCGATCTTGGTCTTGCCGGCCTGGGCCTCCCGCGCCTGGTCGAGGTCGCGGTGCAGCGGCAGGATCAGACAGGCATTGTCGGCCAGGGTCAGCAGTTCGGGCGTGATCCGGACGCCCTGGGCTTCCAGCCGGCCGATCTCGTCGACCAGGGCCCACGGGTCGACGACCACGCCGTTGCCAATGACCGAGGGCTTGCCCTGCACCACGCCGGACGGCAGCAGGCTCAGCTTGTAGGTGATGTCCCCGACGACCAGTGTGTGACCGGCGTTATGGCCGCCCTGGAACCGCACCACCACATCGGCGCGGTTGGATAGCCAGTCCACGATCTTGCCCTTGCCCTCGTCGCCCCACTGGGCACCGACTACTGCGACATTTGCCAAGATCGTTCTCCGCTGTCCGGGTTGGGGAATGCGGGCGCAGCCTATAGCCGGGGAATCACCGGATGTCGTCCCATTGGACGAATTCTCATCCGGTCAGTTCGGCCACCGCCCGCGCGAAGGCCCAGTCCAGCCACGGCGTGGCCGCCACGACATCAGCCGTCTCGACCGTGCAACCGCACCAGAGCCGCAGCCCCGCAGGGGCGTTGCGGTGGGACTCGACGTCGAACGCGGCCCCCTCCGCCTCCAGCAGCCCCTTCATGCGTTTGACGAAGGCCTGCCGCCCGGCCTCGTCCAGCGCCGTGATCCGGGCGTCGACGATCTTCAGACAGACGGAGGTGGTCGACCGGCTCGCCGGGTCCTTGGCCAGAAAATCGATCCAGTCGGTGCGATCGACCCAGGCCCCCAGGGCGGCGGCATTGGCCTCGGTGCGGGCGATCAGGGCGTCCAGCCCCCCGACCGCTGTGGCCCACTCCAGGCCGTCGATCCAGTCCTCGAGGGTCCAGACCGAAAACGTATTGATCATCGACCCCTTGGCCAGCGTCCGGTCAAAGCCCTTGCCGTCACGCAGGCGCAGCACCTTGGGCACCGGCCGCGGCGGCACGAATTCGTCCAGCCGCGCCACGGCCCGCGGCGACAGGGCCACGATGCCGATCCCTGCCTCACCGCCCAGAGCCTTCTGGAACGAGAAGGTCACCACATCCAGTCGGTCCCACGGCAGGGCCATGGCGAAGGCCGCGGAGGTGGCGTCACAGATAACCAGCCCCGTGCGGTCGGCGGCGATGAAATCCGCATTCGGCATGCGCACGCCCGAGGTCGTCCCGTTCCATGGCAGCACCAGGTCCTTGGCTGGATCGACGCGTGACAGGTCCGGCAGCTCACCCCATGGGGCCTCCAGCACCTCCGGCTCCAGCTTCAGGTGGTCGCGCACGTCGATCGCCCATTGCTGGCCGAAATTCTCGAAGGCCAGGACCTGGACAGGCCGCTGGCCCAGCAGGGACCACATCGCCGCCTCGACCGCGCCGGTGTCCGACCCGGGCGTATAGACCAGCACCCAGTCCTCGGGCGGACGCAGCACCGCGCGCGTCAGCTCCAGCCCGTGGGCGAAGCGCGCCACCACCTCGGGCGCGCGGATACCCCGTCCCAGCAGCGTGTGCGACAGGTCCTGCGATGACCAGCCCGGCCGCTTGGCCGTCGGCCCGGCCGAGAACCACGGTCGGGCGGGTTTCACCGTCGGTCGGACCGACACCCTATTTCCCCGGCCGGTACGGACGCTTGTTGCGCCAGTCGGTGGCGAATTTGACCAGGGGGTCATCAGGCTGGTCCGGCAGCGTCACGATCAGCCGCGCCAGCAGGTCGCCGCGACGGCCGGCGGCATAGGCACCCCGCCCCTTCAGACGCAACACCTGTCCCGAGTTCGACCCCTTGGGAATGGTCATGTTGACCGTGCCTTCCGGCGTGCGCACCGGGATCTTGCCGCCCAGCACCGCGTCAGGCACCGAGACCGGCAGGTCCATGGTCAGATCGCCCCCGTCGCGACTGTAGACGGGATGCGGGGCGATCTTCAGTTCGATCAGGGCGTCGCCGGCAGCGCCGCCCCGACCCGGAGCCCCCTGTCCCCGCAGCCGGATCACCTGACCGTCCGCCGCGCCCTTGGGAATGGTCACATCCAGGGTACGCCCGTCGGAAAACTGGATGCGGCGCGTGGCCCCCGCGATCGAATCCTCGAGACTGATTTCCAGCGTGGCCCGCACATCCTGCCCCCGGACCGGGCCGGAACGGGGACGCCCACCCGGCCGACCGCCGCCGAACATGCCGAACAACTCGTCCAGGTCGATGTTTTCGAATCCGGCACCACCGGCTCCGGGGGCCCCCGCGCCAAAGCCGCCCGGTCCACCGCGCCCGCCACCGCCGCGGAACTGCTCGCGGCCGTCGGCGTCGATCTCGCCCCGATCGAATTTGGCGCGCTTTTCAGCGTCTCCGAGCAGATCGAAGGCCGCGGTGATGCGCTTGAACCGCTCGTCCGCGGCGGTGTTGCCCGGATTCTTGTCCGGATGGAGTTCCTTGGCGAGCTTGCGGAAAGCCTTCTTGATCTCGTCCGCGCTCGCGCCCCTGGATACGCCAAGTTCCTTGTAGGGATCGCCCGCCACGTTCGCTCTTCGCTCCATCCAGTGTCAGAGCGTCAGTTAAGCCATGCACCCGGCCACGCAAAGGGGCGATGCGAATCCGTCACGCTGACGCGAGCGAAACCACAGCCTCGGTTCCCCAGCCGAAACCCGGGTTCCACTGGCCGACAGCCATCACGGCCCCGGCCCCGGGACCGGCGGGAAAGTCCTCGGTCAGCGCCGCCGCGGGATAGACAGCCTCCGTCGTCGCCGTCTCGATCACCCGCCGCTCGACCCCGTCGTCGAGAACCCGCAGCCGGAACCGGGCCGCGTCCACCGGCACCGGCTCTCCGTCCCAACGGTCTCCATACAGCCGGACCCGCGGAATCCAGCGGACCCTCAGCCCGCCGCCTCCGTCGGGCCCCACCCGCAGGTGGGCCGGGCTCCACGGTCGATCGGTCCGGCCCGCAAAGGTGAAGTCTGCCGCGCTGAAGCCCGCCCCACCCGGCGGCAGGCCTGCGGGGCCCGCCCGGCATCGCAGCACCAGGCCCCGCTCCGCCGGTCCGATATCCGCCCGCCCGGGGCTGTCGTCGAGGAACACCACCAGCGCGCCGGCCCCGGCCCCGGCGGCCATCTCCGGCTCCGTGCCCTGCTGCGCGCGCAGCAATCCCTCCAGCCGCCACACCCCGCCGCCAATCAGGATGGCGGTGCGGAACTGGATCAATTCCCAGCCGCCCGCCCCCTCGACCGCCACCGAATTGCCGCCGGCCAGAACGGCCGCCGCCGTCCGGCTCACCGGCGACCGCCCCTCGATACGAACGGTCAGATTGTTGACCACGTCCCAGCGATGACGATTCCCGGGTGCCAGATCCGTGACCAGAGTCCCGACCGTCGCCGGTCGGTCGATCACCACCCGGGGCGTCAGGGCCTCGACTGACGGCCCCGCATGCACAGCCATCGGTCGCCACGGTTCCGCGGCCACCACCGCCAGGGGACGCCCGTCAGCCTCCCGTCCCGGCAGGGCGGGCAGATCCAGCATCCGCAACAAGGGCGCGCCGACCATCACCGCGGCATCCCCCGTCCGCACAATCTCGTCCTCCGCCGGGCCGGCGGGATAACGGTAGCGCCGCACCTCCACGCCCGGATTCTCGTCCATGGACATCCGGGCAACCCGCCACAGCCCCGGTGCCTCCGCCAGATGGACGCCGTCCCCCGGCTCCAGTCGCAGGGCCGCCAGCGGCCCCGGCCGCAGGGTCAGCGCCTCAACCTCGTCCTCGTCGACCAGCCGTCGGGCCGTGGCCCGTGCCAGCCCCGGGCCGCAGACGGCGGGCAGGTCCAGATCCACGCCGCCGCCGTCACCCACCGACCGCACCGTCACCGATCCGGTCTGATAGTCATCATCGGCATGGATGAAGCGCACCCGCGCCACGCCCGGTCGTGGCTCCAGATTCCGGCTTTCGGTCCAGCCTGCCCCGTCATCAGCCAGCGCCAGTTCCGCGGACTCCAGCGTCAGGGTGACCTCCGGCATGCCCAGGATTGCGATCCGCCCGCCCCGCTCGGTGCTGATCAGGTCGAGCGCGGCCAGCAGCGGCTCCAGCGCGTCCCGGGTCCGCATCGGCCGGTCGATGACATAGCCCGCCACCGTTCCCGTCACCGGCCCGATCGTGACCCCGTCGGCGCTCAGCCCGGCCCGTTCCAGGATGGCGGCCAGCAGGTCGGTCGTGTCGCCGCCCATCCGCCCGTTCAGCCAGTGTCCGGTCCGCCACGCCGCAGCGTCGGCCCAGCGCGTTTGCCGCGCCGGAAACTCGGGCCACGGCCGCGCGTCCCAGCACCAGGCATCGGCCGCGTCCAGCATCGGCCCGCCGTACACGGGTGACACCGGATTGTGCGCCGGATCGGCGAAATGCCCCAGCACCGCCTCCAGCGCCCGCCGCTGCATCCGGTCATCGCGACTCCCGGTCGACGACGGCGGCAGGCCGCTCTCGGCGCTCTTGGGGTCCTGGAACAGGTTCGGCGCATTGCCGCCGCGGTCCACCGCCGCACAGCCGAACTCGGTCAGGCGGACCGGCTTCATCCCTGGTACCCAGGCCGTCGCGTTGGCCGCCCGCACCCCGCCCGGCCGGTCATGATGCAGGTTGGACCACCAGCCCGTCAGGTCCTTGGGCCGGAACACCCAGGGCTCGCCATGGGCAGTGTCCTGGATCGGCGTGCGCGCCTGCGCCGCCCGGTCCGCCGCATCGGCATAGAACCAGTCGAAGCCCTCCCCGCCCGCGACCTGACCGGCCAGATAGGCCGGATCGTCCGGCCCCGGATGGCGCGCGGCATCCACCCCGCCGTCACCCGCACGCCAGTCGCCCAGCGGCGGGTACCAGTCGATGCCGACGTAATCGACATTGGCGTCGGCCCACAGCGGATCGAGGTGAAAGACCAGATCGTCGCCGGCGTGATGGCCGAAATACTCCGACCAGTCGGCGGCATAGGACAGGGCGACGCCCGGTCCGACCACGGCCCGACACTCGGCCGCCAGCACCCGCAGCTGCGCCACCGCCGGATGCCCGCCGTCCGCGTCGCGCGTCCAGGTCAGGCCCCGCATCTCCGAACCGATCAGCAGCCCGTCCGCCCCGGTCTGGGCCACAAGCCCGGCATAGTGCAGCGCCAGCCGCCGCAGG
>TARA_R110000868_G_scaffold71713_2_pt1 | contig 66153 bp, 65 predicted proteins | sample TARA_R110000868 | Tara Oceans TARA_R110000868 (sample SAMEA4397489) | marine metagenome | biome: Polar Biome; feature: [SRF] surface water layer (ENVO:00010504); material: water (ENVO:00002006), including particulate matter (ENVO:01000060) such as... | depth 5 m | reverse complement strand
ACCGAGCGTGAAAACTTAGAGCTGCTGCAAATTGGAAGTTTAGACATGACCAAAATATCTGTAGGGACCTTAGAAAATTTTGCGCCAAAAATGAAAATTTTAGGTCTGCCTTATTTATTTCGCGATCGCGAACATTCTTTTAAAGTTTTAGATGGTCCTATTGGAAAAAAATTATTAGGCGAAGGAGAAAAATTCTGGTTGAAAGGTTTGGGGTACTATGATGCTGGGAGCAGAAGCTTTTATACAAAAGACAGACCCATCAAAACCCCAGAAGATCTTAAAGGCTTAAAAGTAAGGGTCATGGAAAGTGTGACTGCTATTGAAATGGTCAAAGAACTTGGGGGTTCACCTACCCCTATTTCATGGGGAGAACTCTATACCTCATTACAACAAGGCGTTGTTGATGGGGCTGAGAATAACCCTCCTAGTTTTTACCTTTCTCGTCATTATGAAGTTTGTAAATTCTATTCTTTAGATGAGCATACTGTTTTGCCCGATGTATTAGTGATTGGCACCCACCTATGGAATAAATTATCGGAACAAGAACGCGGGTGGCTTCAAAAAGCCGTGGATAACTCTGTTATTTATCAAAGAAAATTATGGGCAGAAGCGGAAGCCGAAGCCCTTCGTGAAGTTCAAAAAGCAGGAGTTGAGATTATCTATCCTGACAAAAAACTTTTTGCAGAAAAACTCACGGATATCTATGAGGGATATAAAGATGATAAAGAATTTTATAGTTTAATTCAAGAAATAAAAGCAACACATTAAAGAATGGAACTACGAGCAAAAATAGATAAAGTACTCTCTAGCGTATTGATTACCATCATGGCTATCATGGTTATTAACGTGCTTTGGCAGGTTTTTAGTCGGTATTTTTTAGGAAAACCAAGTTCGTTTACTGATGAACTTGCGCGGTATTTAATGATTTGGGTAGGTATTTTAGGCGCTGCTTATGTTTCTGGAAGAAATAGCCATGTGGCTATTGATGTCCTCCCTTCTCGCTTAAATAATGCACGACAAAAAAAATTAAAAACCATTGTCCGAATTCTGATTATTTTATTCAGTAGTACCGCATTAGTTATTGGAGGGGGGCGATTGGTTTATATAACTTATGTCCTCCAACAATTTTCACCTGCATTACAAATGCCTTTGTCGGTGGTGTATATGGTCATCCCTATTAGTGGTATTTTAATTATCTATTATAAAGTTTCTGACATTCTAAACTCTTAAAATCTTATGGATTACATTCCTATACTTGTACTAGTGATTAGCTTTTTGTGTTTACTTGCCATCGGAACTCCTGTAGCTTGGAGTATTACAATCTCTGCTTTACTGACCATGTTGGTCAGCATTCCTGCCTTACCTGCCTTTACTACTGTTTCACAAAGAATAGGTACCGGTCTGGATAGTTTTGCTTTATTGGCCATTCCTTTTTTTATTCTCTCAGGAGAATTAATGAATAAAGGTGGGATCGCACATCGCTTGATTGCCTTTGCCAAAACCTTAGTGGGGAGTCTTCCTGGGGGGCTTGCCTTAATCAATGTAATTTCTGCAATGCTCATGGGAGCCATTGCAGGTTCTGCCATGGCATCAGCTTCTGCTATGGGAAGTATCTTAGGGCCAGAAATGGAAAAAGAAGGCTATTCAAGAGAATTTGGTGCTGCCGTGAATATTACTTCTGCCACTACAGGTTTGATCATTCCCCCTAGTAATGTGCTTATTGTCTATTCATTAGCTAGTGGAGGTGCTTCTATAGCCGCCTTATTTTTAGCTGGCTATATTCCAGGGATACTAACTGGCCTATTTTTAATGATTGTAGCCTCCATCTGGGCAAAGAAAAAAGGCTATAAAGTTGGCAAGCGAAGTAATTTCAAAGACATTCTTAAAACTTTTGTTGCTGCCTTACCGAGCTTATTCCTTTTGGTACTTGTCATCGGAGGTATTGTTACTGGGATTTTTACCGCAACAGAAGCTTCTGCTATAGCGGTTTTATACACCCTTTTATTGGGTATGTTTTACAAAGAAATTACTATAAAGACATTACCCAAAGTCCTTTTAGATTCAGCATCAACAACGGCCATTGTTATGTTGCTTATCGGAGCATCTATGAGTATGTCATGGGTACTTTCCTATGAAAATATCCCGCAAGATATCAGCTCTGGATTATTGAGTATCAGTGATAATAAAATTGTCATTCTGTTGATCATTAACCTATTGTTATTATTTGTGGGGATCTTTATGGATATGACTCCTGCGGTATTGATTTTTACCCCTATATTTTTACCGGTAGTCACCAAACTTGGGCTAGACCCAGTACACTTTGGTATCATCATGATTTTAAACTTATGTATCGGTTTGTGTACTCCGCCCGTTGGATCCGTCCTCTTTGTAGGGGTCGGGGTCGCTAAAACTACCATAGAAAAAGTTATCAAACCATTGATGCCCTTATTTGTAGCCATGATAATTGCCCTGTTTTTGGTGACCTATTTCCCGCAACTTAGCCTTTGGCTACCCAGTCTTTTTGATTTATAATATACAATACAAGTTTTACCTAAATAATTTCATAACCAAAGTGAGAAAAGTAGGTTTGTTAGCCTCCTTTTGGATTGTGCTCATCATGTGCTAATGAATTCTTATTGAAAACCCTTATTTGTATTGAGCATACGCGCTTTATAGTTTCCAATTTTAATAATTACGCCCTTCTATACTCTGAAATTAAGCACTGGATTTATTTTTTGAAAAATTGTATACCTAGCCTCATTAGAAGATTATTTTAGGAAGCCATTGTATACGACAATTTTATGCCCATAAGATGGAATCATTAGGATGGCAGTAGGTCAGACCTATGCCTCTAATTACTTCCATATATAGATTTAATTCCCATCACTATTTTCACATTTATAAGCAACTTAAGACAGGGCTTTGTCGATCCTATTTAAATACACGCAACTATTTTTAAATGGTATTCTAAAAAAGCTGTTCGAGATGCTTTTTTAGCAGTTTTATTGGTGATTATGGATTTTTGACTACCCTTTTTTGAATTATTATACATAACAGATACGCTAGTTTTGGAATATGATAAGTAGATGATCCAAAGCAATAATGGCAAAATTATGACTTCAGCTTAAGTTTTGGCTCAACCCTGACCATGGTCTACTTCTCTTTATAAATAATCACAAATGAAAAATTTAATTTATGTCAAACAAACAAATGAGTGAATGGTGTAGAAAGTACCTATTTGGACTTTTTATGCTGTTGGGAGTATTCGTTTACTCACAAGAAAAAGTAATTAGTGGAATCGTAACAGATTTAGACAATGTACCCTTAGCGGGTGTGAATGTCATTGTTCCTAGTACGGAAAAAGGAACAATGACAGATTTTGATGGAAATTATTCAATAGTCGTGGCTACAAATGCTACGATTAAATTTAGTTATGTTGGATATGAAAGTCAAGAAGTGGTTGTAAATGACCAAAATCAGATCAATATTATACTAAAAGAAGCTATTGGCGAACTGGATGAGATTGTCGTGGTAGGTTATGGTACTCAAAAGAAAATAAATGTGACTGGAGCTATATCTACTATTGATGCAGCACAAATTGAATCAAGACCTGTTACGAGTGTAGCTTCTGCAGTGCAAGGTTTAGTTCCTAATTTGGCGGTAACAAGTTCTGACGGAGGTCGTCCAGGGTCTTCAATGAATTGGCAAATAAGAGGAACAGGATCCATAGGGAATGCCAGTAGTAGTCCCTTGATAATGGTAGATGGAGTGCCTGGAAATCCTGATATTTTAAACCCTGAAGATATTGAAAGTATCTCCGTGTTAAAAGATGCTGCTGCATCGGCCATTTACGGATCAAGAGCACCCTACGGTGTTATTCTAATTACCACAAAAAAGGGTAAGTCAGGCATCATGAGGGTAAGTGCCTCTTCCACACTTTCCATTAGAACGCCAACGGAAACCTTAGATAAAATGGGTTCTCTGGATTTCATGAATTATATGAATGAAGGTCTTAGAAATACTGGAAACACTCCTTTTTTTGATGATAATTATATTGCTGCAGTTGAAGATCACATAGCAGACCCAACGCTTCCTGATGTTTTACCTAATAATGATAATACCCGATGGGATAGATATGTTGCCGTTGATGTTAATTGGTTTGAGGAAGTATATAAAAAGAGTGCACTCACTAAAAATAACAACCTTAGTTTTTCAGGGGGTACTGACAAGATAAATTATTTTGTGTCCTTAGGCTATTTAAATCAAGGTGGCCAATACCGTTATGGAAATGACGGTTATAAAAGGTATACAGGCTTGGCGAAAATAACGGCACAAGCAACCAAATGGCTAGAAATAAATTATAGAATGCAGGCTGCTAGAAGTAACACCAATAGGCCTAATATAGAGCAGCAGTATGAAGCATTTCGGAGATGGCCAACCGATCCTGTCTTCGATCCAAATGGTAATTTTACGAATAAGGCCTATTCATTACATATTGCCGATCAAGGTGGGCGAAGAGAAAGTGAAGATGATCAATTCAATAATACCCTTGGTGCGGTGATTAATCCTTTTAAAGATTTTAAAATCACAACCAATTTCTCTTTCAATACGCATACTGATATTTATAAAGAGTATCAAAAAATTCTCTATGAGTATGGGCCAACAGGAGAGGTGGTAGGAACTCAAAGAGAGGCCAACATTTCGTATGCGAGAAAAAGATTTTCCGTAAATAAGTTTTATGATATTAATATATATGCTGATTATGATAAGACAATAAAGGAGCACTATTTTGGAATTACATCAGGTTTCCAACAATCCAATAATCATTGGTATAATTTAGATGGCTATAGAAATGATTTGATCAATGAGAATATTATAGCTCTAAGTGCTGCTTCCGGTGAAGATATTAGTATTAGTGATGGTGAAACAGAGTGGATCACCAGAGGGGTATTTGCAAGGTTGAACTATCGTTTTAAAGATAAATTTTTGCTAGAAATTAATGGGAGGTATGATGGCTCAAGTCGATTTGCTCAAGATGAACGCTGGGGTTTATTTCCATCAGTTTCTGCAGGATATATTATTTCCAAAGAGAATTTTTTAAAAAATATCTCGTCCCAAATAAATCAATTAAAATTGAGAGTTAGTTACGGAACTTTGGGGAATTCAAACGTTGATAATAATTATTATACATCCACCATGAATAAAGTACAAAGTGGATATATGGTTGGAAACGCTGGATTTTTAGATTATGTTTCGGCACCTTCATTAGGGAATTATAATTTGACGTGGGAAAAACCAACCACCTTTAATATTGGACTTGATGCTACCGTCTTTAACAATAGTTTGCAATTCACATTAGATTGGTACAAAAGGAAAACCATTGATATGGTTGGTCCACAAGAGCCCTTACCGTCAGTCTTAGGAACAAGTGTTCCAGATTCAAATAATACAGAAATGGAAGGGACAGGTTTTGAATTTTCGACAACGTATAAGCATCAGATTGGGAAGGATTTTAATTATGATGTGACCTTTAATATTTCTACGCATAAAGAAAAAATATTGAAATATTACAATCCATCAGGCTATATTTATTCTTATTATGAAGGACAGCGTTTAGGAGAAATCTGGGGATATGAAACAGATGGTTTTATCAATACAGAAGATGATCTTTCTACGATGCCAGACCAATCAGATATTGGATCGAAATGGGATTTAGGAGATATTTTGTATACAGATTTGAATGGGGATGGAAAAGTAAATGATGGCGATTTAACGCTTGAAGACCACGGTGATTTAAAGAGAATTGGAAATTCTACTCCTAAATTTGAATACAATATTTCTGCTGGTGCAGCCTATAAAGGATTTAACTTTAGAATGTATTGGAGAGGTATGGGACATGCCGATTGGTGGCCCGGAGGAGGTCAAGGTGCCTATGCCTATTATACGGATGAAATCTTCTTTGGGGTATCTGATAATAAATACAATTTTACAGCGCTAAATGATCATAAGGATCATTGGACTCCAGAAAATCAAAATGCCTATTATCCTCGTCCCTTGGTTCAAGGAGGTAATTCCTATAAAAATATAAAAACTCAAACAAAGTATCTTCAGGATCGTGCTTTTTTACGTTTGAAAAGTTTACAAGTTGGTTATACAATTCCTACCAAAGTATCACAAAAATTTGGTATTCAAAAAATCAATATTCTTCTTTCAGGAGAAAACTTAGTAACCTTTACCAAGCTTCGGATCTATGATCCCGAACGTCCAGGGTTAATTTATCCCTTACAAAAGGTATATGCCTTAGGACTTCGATTAAACTTTTAAAATTATGACTATGAAAAATATATTATATATCACCTTATTTTTTTGCATCACCTTAATGAGTTCATGTAGCGATGATTTAGAAAAATATCCTTTAACACAAATAAGTCCAGAAATTTATTTTAAGACGGCAGATGATTTTAGACTTTATGTCAATCAGTTCTATGAAGAAATGGGAAATACAGGATCATTTGAACTTGGTATTTATGATGATGATGCGGGAACGGACAATATGGTAAACAATAATCCCAATAGCTTTTTAAATAATGAATATACCGTTCCAGTAAATGATGGTACATGGGATGATGCCTATGGAGAAATTAGAAATGTAAATCAATTATTTGCTCGATCAAATGGTGCGGAAGAAGAAGCACAAGTTTATATTGGGGAAGCTTATTTTTTTAGAGCGTTTCAATATTTTAGATTGTTAAAGCGCTTTGGTGGAGTGCCCTGGATAAGTGAACCATTAGGTATAAGTGATGGAGGATTATACGCTCCTAGATTGTTACGCAATCAATTATGTGATTCGATAATTTCTGATCTTGATAAAGCAATTTCTAAATTGAACTCGGTAACGGAAAGCGATGGCAGAAGAGTGAATAAAGAAATTACATTGGCATTTAAGTCTCGCGTATGTTTATTTGAAGGAACATGGGAGAAGTATCATGGCAAAAAACAGACACCGTTTGCTGTTGAAGGAAGTAATGGTACACAGTATTTAAAACTAGCAGTAGAAGCTAGTCAGGCAGTTATCAATAGTGGTCATTATGCTATTGCTAATGATGGGAGTTCGGAACCCTATTATAATTTATTCAATCAAAATGATTATTCGAATAACACTGAAGTCTTATTTTGGAGGCAGTATTCCAATGCTACTCATGCCCAAAATCTTTCCAGTTGGATAGCACAAGGAAGAGAGTGGGGTATTACGGAAGATGCGATTGATGCTTATTTATGTACAGATGGGAATCCTTTGTCCACGACAACGGTTTCAACCAATGATTATAGTTTAGTTACAGTTGTTGAGAATCGCGATCCACGTATGGGGCAGACTATATTTTACCCAGGTGTACCGACAAATATAGATGATAATACAGGTGCGGTTAATGCAACCTATGCGTATCCAGATTTGACCCAAGTGCGTACAGGATATCATTTACGAAAAGGTGGATCTGTAAAAAATACGTATCTAAAATTAAATTTGGATGAAGTTGGCTTAATTTATTTACGATATGCAGAGGTGTTATTAAATCATATAGAAGCCAAAGCCGAATTATATGCATCTGAAGAGGCTTCTTTATCTCAAAATGATTTTGACAATACGATGAATCCGATACGTGATCGGGTAGGTTTATCGCATTTTAATTTTGGAACTCCTATAAACGATGCAGATGATGAATTTTCAGGAGAAATTCCATGGTATCTTGTTGAAATTAGGAGAGAGCGTAGAATTGAATTGATGGCTGAAGGTTTTCGTTTAGATGATATTAGAAGATGGGCCGCAGCTGACAAACTTATTAATGGAAGGGTATTTAGAGGATCTAAATACCAATGGTATCTTGACGAAGGGTTTTATACACAAGAAGATGTTCCCTATTTTGATACTGATGGTGTGTTATCTCCTTGGCTTGGCAGTGATGTTTATAATCAAGGAGGATACAATTTTGATGTAAATAGAAATTATTTGTATCCAATAGGGCAAGAGCAGATTACCTTAGCAAAATACACTCAAAATCCAGGATGGTAATTTAGGAAGAGATCTCTAACAGCTGGTTTTAATTGACAAGCTAAAATTTTGTGCGTCTAGAGTAAATAGGATTATGCAAATGGTTTGGTATGCAGAATTGGGTTTGCAGTTACATTTTTAACTGTCAAACCCAATTTTATTTGAGTATGAGCCTCTGTTTTAGCGATGTCATTTCGGATTATTTTTTCTATATGGAGTCCTTATAACGAATGGATCATAGCCTTACCAAATTTGGACATTTATTCACCCTAAAATTAGGGTAGAACAATTTAATTTGTAATAGTAAAAAATGTATATGTATTTAAAACAATTGGGCGTAATTCTATTTTTTTTTGTAGGTTTTTCACTTCATAGCCAAATAAGAATCAAGAAAACCATTAATACGGATTGGCAATTCCATAAAGGGGAGTTAATCAAGGAATCCGATCCAATTAATTGGGAAAACGTAACCATTCCTCATACCTGGAATACCGATGATGTTATGGATGACGAACCTGAGTATTACAGGGGAGTTGCCTATTATAGAAAGCAATTATTCATACCAATGGATTATGAGCATAAAAATGTGTATATATATTTTGAAGGAGCCAATCAAGAGACCGAAGTTCTGGTCAATGGAATTTCTGTAGGGAAGCATATAGGTGGGTACACGGCTTTTAGTTTTAATATCACTGAGGCAGTCAAGTATGGAGCAGAAAATGAACTTATCGTCATGATTACGAATCAACATAATGAAGCTATACCACCATTAGCGGCAGACTTTACTTTCTATGGAGGAATTTATAGAGATGTTTATATAGTTGTAGTAAATCCTACTCACTTTGATATGGATAATTTGGCTTCAGATGGTGTTTTTATAACGACTCCAAAAGTTTCCGAATCTGCAGCAATTGTACACGTAAAGGGTAAAATAACTAAAAACGATACGGATGCTTTAGCGCTAAAAACTGAGGTATGGGATAGCCATGGTCAGCAAGTTGCAGCGACTCAATTTCGTTTAACTAATACGCGTTTTAGTTTTGATTTACCAGAAATAACAAGGCCAAAATTATGGTCTCCTGAATCTCCTAATTTATATGTCATTACCCATCAACTCATCAATTTAAAATCAAATAAAGTTATCGATGAAATAAGTACTTCCTTAGGGCTTAGATGGTTTAAGTTCGATGCAGACACAGGATTTTATCTCAATGGGAAATCTTTAAAATTAATAGGGGCAAGCCGCCATCAGGATTATAAAGATTTTGGAAATGCACTTCCCGATGAATTGCATGTAAAAGACGTAGCCTTGCTTAAAGAAATGGGAGCAAATTTTTTACGTGTAGCACATTATCCACAAGATCCTGCAGTGATGGAAGCTTGCGATAGATTAGGAATTCTAACCATTGTAGAGACTCCAGGTAACAATAGAATAACTGAAAGCAAGGATTATGAGGATAATTCTATTGTGATGCAAAGAGAAATGATTCGGCAAAATTACAATTATTCAAGTGTTATTATGTGGGGATATATGAATGAAGTATTACTTCATCCACGCTATCCTAATAACTCACAACAACGAAAAGAATATGTGAAAAAAGTGGCAGCTTTAGCACAAAAAATTGAAAATGTAACTCGAGAAGAGGATCCTAATCGATATACAATGATGGCATGTCACGGTAACTTTGATTTATATAATGATGCAGGTATGACCCAAATACCGATGGTTTTGGGATGGAATTTATATCAAGGATGGTACGGAGGAACTTTTAATGATTTTGATAAATTTCTACAAAAACATCACAAGAAATTACCGAATATGCCTATGATTGTTTCTGAATATGGCGCTGATTCAGATATTCGTTTGCATAGTTTTTCACCAAAACGATTTGATAAGACCCAAGAATATACCAATGAATACCATACCGAATATTTAAAAGCTATATTAAAGAACAATTTTGTTGCTGGAGCTGTCATATGGAACTTGGTAGAGTTTAATTCTGAGGCCAGGCAAGAGGCTGTTCCGCATATAAATAATAAGGGAATTATGTCTAGTGATAGAGAACCTAAAGACACGTATTGGTTCTATACATCTCATTTAGTACATACTCCCTTTGGAAAGATTGGATCTAAAACCTGGAATCATAGAGGAATGTCCGCCGATTTGAATTCCGAAACCATAGGCACACAAAATCTTGACATATATACCAATTTGAAAAAGGTTCAATTGTTTTTAAATGATAAATTATTGCAAGCTGATCATATAGATTTTAATATCCACACCTATCAAGTACCTTTTCAAAATGGGAATAACAGGTTGCTTTTAACTACCGTGGACCATGTTTTTTTAGATGAGGCTCATATTGATTTTAAGGTAATCCCTCAAATGTTGCAATCAAAAGAAAATCCTTTCACCTATCTTAATGTGAGTCTGGGAGATTTTAGAATGTATACAGACACTTTCACCCAAGAAGTTTGGCTACCAGAAAAGCCTTATGAAAAGGGAAGTTGGGGATATGTTGGAGGTGAAGTATACAAAGATAATCCAAAAGATACGATCCGTTATGGGTCTTCAAGAAGTATTTCTGGAAGCTATTTAGATGCCATGTATGAAACACAAAGAGAAAATTTGGAAACATTTAAGGCAGATGTTCCCAAAGGAGTTTATCGGGTGACACTTCACTTTGCCGAATTATATGCAGCGGAGCGTCAACAAGAGTTGCTATATAATTTGAGTATGAGTGACAAAAAAAATGAAGAACAGAAAGAAAATAGAACATTTATCGTTTATGCGAATAAGATAAAAATTGAAGATTATCTTTCTAATTCCAATTATTTGAAGCCTTTCAAAGCTTATAAAACAAGCTTTAATGTTACTGTAAATGATACCAGTGAAGGAATAACGATTGATTTTGAAAAAATAACTGGGGCATCAATTTTAAATGGAATTCAAATTAGAAAACTTTATTAAGATGTGGAACTTGTTTTTAGATATCAAAAAAAGTAAATCATCTCGTAGACTAATCTATCCATTAGCATTATCCTTAATCCTGATTCTTCAGCTATTGACCTCATGTTCGTCTCCCAAACCCCTCTTGTTTATGGATTTTGAGGATATTGAAGATTTGAAAACAAAAGAACTTTTGACGCATCCACTTATAAAATGGGTGAGCACTAATGGTGTAGATTCCTCCAAATGTATTGAGGTTATGTATGTTGGGTATGAGCAAGGGAGTAAAAGAGTTGTAAAAGAATTTATCTTAGAGGAGCCGATTAGGGAAGCCACTTTGAATTATTCCATTAAATTTGAAAAGGGCTTCCAGTTTGTAAAGGGAGGGAAGCTCCATGGTTTAGGGCCAGTACAAAAAGTAACAGGTGGAGATCCTATTCGGACAAATGGGTGGAGTGCACGAATTATGTTTAACCCTAATGGCAAGGTGGCTTCCTATTTATACCACCAAAAAATGAGTGGTACCTATGGAGAAGGGCTTCATTCTACCAAGCCAGTTTTTACACCTGGTAGATACAATCATGTTGCTATTTATGTGAAGCTGAATAATCCGTATGCTGCGAAAAATGGTAAGTTTGAGTTGTGGGTTGATGGCCAGAAAATTTTAGCCCAAGATTCTATTCAATTTAGAGGGGAACCAGGTGATCATACCTTAATCAATAAAGTCTTATTTTCTACTTTTCATGGGGGACATATGCCAGAATGGGCTCCGAAAGATAAGAATGGAGCATATCAAAATGAGACAGCTTGGTTTGATGATATATATGTATATAAAGGAAGATATATTAGAAATAATTATAAGAAAAATAAAAACTAACGAGAATCGATTATTAATTACACGCAATGATAAAAGTATTTAAGGGGTGTTAAACAAATTTCTCTATTTAATAGTCTAAAGTGGATGGGACGGATAATGAGAACTACTAAAAACGGATAAATTGAACCACCTTATATTTTAGCTATAATTAAATCTGAATCAGTCACTTATTTGTAATTTTACTATGATCAATTTTTTCCGTTTCGAGTGGTATACTATGACCGTTTTTTGCAGTAAAGAACATTTTAATGTTTTAGACTTGGTAGACTTTCCATTTGAAGTTAAAAACGATTGGTTTTCTGGAAGTTGCTTTATTCGAACGTATAATATTAATGAACTCTTGGGTACAAAACTACGGGCTTTATACCAACGTAGTAAAGGGCGTGATTTGTTCGATTTAGATTACTCTAGGTTGAATATAGATTTAGATTACGGTTTAATTATAAAATGCTTTGCTGAGTACATGAAATTTGCAGTTGGTAAACCTCCAAGTGGAAAAGAGTTTTTACTAAATATAGAAGCAAAAGAAAATGATCCAGATTTTACAGGGGATATGGAAGTGTTGTTAAGACCTGAAATTGAATACGATCAAGAAGCTGCTTTTGAATGGTTGAAGAAGGAATTAATCGAAAATATGAAATGAATTGTCTTTTTTAAATAAAGCATCTAGCGTTATTATAAAGAATATATAAACAGAATTTGAGATTAAAATAAAATTACAAGCAATAATTAAAGAGCTGAATTACAGAATCAAATTTGGAAATAGCTAACGATGTGCCTGCTTTGGGTAGATGGATGAATTTGGATCCATTGGCTGAACAAATGAGACGGCATTCGCCATATAATTATGCGTTTGATAATCCTATATATTTCTTGGATGCCGATGGGATGTCTCCAAGTTCCAGTACAGGAGATTGTCCTGATTGCAAAACTGAGGAAGACTGGAATAATTATTACGCTCAAATTGACAACATGGCTGGGATAATGGGTTTTGGTTCAGCGGATGATATGGCAGCGAACTTTGATCATATGAAGATGACTATGGATGAGAATGGCCATCGTATACTTATGGTTAACGGAGAGGCTACCAATATATCTAGTCATGAAAATAGAATTTCAGCATTGGGTGACTTCTTTATGCCTCTGTTAGAAGGTGCGCCAAAAGCAATTGCCAATCTATTTAAAGGAAAATCTTCGACTCAAGCTGTAAAAGTTGCTGATGAAGTTGTAGATTTGGGTGAAAGAGCTAAAGAAATACATAGCACATTATCAGAGGTAACACAGACTAAAACCACGACAGCTGTAGCTGAAGTTGCTAATGAGGGAGGTGATGTATCTTTCCTTGTAGCATCAAGTGAAAAAAGGCTTAGACCTGCACAAAGGGCAGCTTTAAACTCAACTGAAACTGTGGTAATGGGTGCAGGACATGCCGAAGTAACCGCTATGAATGCCGCAATAGAAAGTGGATTAAAAGTTTTAAGAGTTGGCGCAAGTAGACCCATTTGTACAGGTTGTGAAAGAGCTATTATAGCAAATGATGCTATACCAGCTAGTTCATTAAAACGCTTGATTAGAAAAATTCCTATAATTAAATAATATGGACGACTATTCGTTGAACCTATCGAATAACTTAAGAAAGTTGACAGACAAAAATCAACTTCAGTTTGCTTTTTGGATTACAAAAAGACTTTTTCATAATTATGTTTTTTTTAGTAAAAAAACAACTTTTGGAAATATTGACGTGATGCTTGATGCATTAAATCTAATTGAGGCGTATATGTTAAAAGGGATTAGAAACGAAATAGAAATTAGAGAAGTCATAGAAAAAGTGGAAGAAAATACACCAGATACAAATGATTTTTCAACAATTACAGTTTCGTTTGCACTTGATTCTTGTAATGCTATAAACGAATGTTTAAGATTTATACTCGACAAGGATATAAAGCATATAATAAATACAGGTGTTTTTTTTAGAGACACAATCGATATGTTTATTCAAGAAAAGGAAGACCTAGATTATTCCGCTTTAGATTTTGAAAATAAGATTCAAAGTCATGAAATTATGATAAGAGAGATGGGAGCCAAGAAGGCATTTTTATCTAAGCTGAAAAAAAATCCAAACGAAAGTCTACTAAAAGTTATGGTTTATGATAAAGTTATAAATCCTGAATTAGTATGGTAATAATTTGATAGTATTATTAAACAAAAACCACAACAGCAACGTTGTGGTTTTTTTAAGCAATAGATTTAAGTTTCACATTTTTGATCAGCGCATCGAGGGTATATAGGATATGGTCTTTATCTACTTGTTCCATTTGTTGCACTTCGATCACTCGTTTTAATAATTTTTCATCAACTTCCACTTCGGTCTTACCGATAAGAAAATCAGGATTTACTTCATGTATATCGGCGATCTTTGCGGCAACCTTAATGGAGGGACATAATTCGTCAAGTTCATAACGTCCAATTTTTTTTTAAAAATAATTTAGTACTAATTGAGGATGATATAAAAGTATTTGAACGAATGCTTTTGGATATAAATTAGTAATTAGGGTTGACCATTTATAAATAAATTAAAAATTTAACTGATAATTTTGGTTTTGAAATTGATTTCAATTACATATTCAAACTAGCCACTCAGCACATTTCCCTTCATTTCGCAGAAAAACTTCATTTAAGGAAAAGAGCTTCGTTAGAAAATGTCTTGGACACCATTCCCGATTTTGGCTTTTCACTTCACTAGAACTTTCCGTTGGAATAGAACAAAGCGCCTTTCTTGAACTGAATTTACCTACTTCAATGGTAAGCCAAAACCGAGAATCGAGTCTAAAGGAATCGGAAAGGCAACGCTTTGATTTTCTAAACAGTAGTATCGGCAAAAACTTCTTTAGCTTTTGCGCGATACGACTTAAAAATCAAATCGTTGCCTAGCTCATTTTAAGGGGTTTATAATGTATGGAGCCTTTATCGTTTTTCGGGACAACGAAAAACTGGTAGGACATAACCAATGCTAGTATCATCCCATTTCCTCTTTCTCGCTTAACTTCCCGTACGCTCAGATCGTAAATGGTCTGAATAGCATTGCTAATGCCCTTATGGAACTTGTCAAGACTGTACAAGTTTTGGTTCAAAATAAGGTTTCTATTTCCTTGAAAACCCAAGGGTTTTACTACGTCACAGACACTCCTGATTTTTCTCCAAAAGTCTTGACAAAACCCACTCCATCCATTGTGCTGTGCACGAAAGAAATCAAACAAACACCCCTTAAAATTGAATTTGATTTCAAAGCACATAAGGGAAATTATTAACCTTTTAATTTTTTTACATCATGAGTACATTAAAAAACAAAGTACAGTTAATTGGAAACGTGGGGCAAGAGCCTATCGTGACCGTATTGGACAGTGGCAAGAAAGTAGCTCGTATTTCATTAGCCACCAATGAGCATTATAAAAATGCCAAAGGAGAGAAACAAACCCAAACCAATTGGCACCAACTCGTTGCCTGGGGAAAGACCGCAAGCCTGATGGAAGACTATGTGTTCTCAGGGAGAGAAATCGCTATTGATGGGAAACTCACCTCACGCTCCTATGAAACCAAAGAAGGGGAAAAGCGCTATGTGAGCGAAGTGGTCGTATCTGAAATCCTTTTTTTAGGGGGTACTCCTAACTAAAAAGGCAAACCTAGCACTGCTCATTTGATTGGTGCTAGGTACTTTTTTTTAAACTAAAAATCCTAAAATCACGACCCATGATTCATCAAATTAATGAAGTGAAATTGTCCTACCAAGGCAGTTTTTTAACCAGTCATCAAACGGTGATTAAACATAGTAGCGATGCAGCAAAATTATGTTTTCAATCCTATGACCATAATACTATCACCTTACAAGAAACCTTTAAAATTTTACTCCTCAATAATGCCAATGGGGTAAAGGGAATGTATACCCATTCCATTGGCGGAATGACGGGTACCTTAGTAGACCTTCGCATTCTTTTTGGGGTGATTCTTAAAAGTTTGACCCCAGCGATTATTTTATGTCATAACCACCCCAGTGGGCAATTAAAAGCCAGTACAGCGGATAAAGAAATTACGAGTAAGATCGTCAATGCAGGTGCCTTTTTGGATGTTAAGGTTTTAGACCATATCATCTTAAGCCCAACAGGGAGCTACTTTAGTTTTACCGATGAGGGTATTCTATAAGGAGTTGGTTAAGGTCGCTTTAGGCTAAAGCGAAGACCTTAGTAAGCCTATTAGAATTAGTTAAAATAAATTAGAAACGATAGAAAATAAGAAAAATGAAAAACACAAAACCTAACGATTTAGTTTTCGGACACATTGCACATTATCAGCATCATCTTGCCGAATATGACAGGGTCAAAGCTTTGGCTGAACATACCATAGGCGTTGAAGCCGATATACTTTTTATGGAGCTTCAAGGTATAGCCATGGTTTTGGAAGCCTACGAATCTTGGTAATGGAAAAGAATCAGAAATCATTACCTATCAAAGAGGCGGTCTTAATAGAATAGACGGCCTCTTTTTTTAAGGTAGATTGATTTTTTGGAGGATCGAACCCCAAAAAATCAATGGGGGAATTGTTGATATGCCAACACTTTTAACGCCCAAAGGAAACCTATCACTTATGAGCCGGAAAGGTAGTCCTTCAAAAATATTCCCATCATAAGACTACGGCATAAAGCCGTTCGTACCTCACTTTTTATTCCGTTTCCTTTTGAGCTGAAATTTTTGGTAAGGACAGGGGTGCCGACAAATAATTAATAATTTAAAATCAGATATGATGAAAACACGAGTAAAACAATTTTTGGAAATCCCAGCAAGAAAACAACAAAAGGGAAGCCTTGCCAAAGAGGTACATGCTGAAAAATATTTCTTACTGATGATCAATCTTTGGATCTTCAGGTATGAATACCGAAGCGAAATCATGCCGACCGATGTACAAAAGGAGAAGTAAAGAACAAGGCTCTTGAAAGAGAGTCTTGTTTTTGTTCCTTGTCACAACAACTTGACGTCTCTAAAACCAGAAAATGACATTTCCATTTATAGTGGTACAAAACCTGATCAATTGAACGCAAATCGCGTTTTTATAATTTAAATATAGTGCCTATATTTAAGGAGTGCCTTGAGGGCACTTGTTGGTACGCCTTCCTTTTTTGACTTTCGCTAAGGGGTACTTTTTCAAATGATATAGTAAGCTATAGCTACGTCTCTTTGTATAAAGAGGGGTGTTTTTATTTGGTCCCTTCGGGACAAAAAGGAAAAGCAAGAGGGTAACACGCTGCGCGGTGTTACCGTATTTCAAAAGGGGCGCTATCCCTTGCTATAGCAGGGATCACAGCGATAATCGAAAAAGGCTGGAGTTGGAGTTTTTAGTAAAAAAACCGCTCAGCCCAGTAAAACCAATAAATTTTTTACTAAAAAATGGATCAAGGCTATGAAAAAGAGCAGTTTGAAACCCTGAAGATCAAAACTTCAGTGGCGCTGAAGTTCAGAAAATACTGCAGGACGTTACGACAGTCGCAGTCCATGACCTTAGGGCAAATGGTGGATTTTTTCCATGCCAATGGGGTGTCGCCCAAAGATCATTTGGGAATGACCATAGCTTCTTTAAAAGAACAACTCATCAAACGTACCAATGCCATCATTGCCATTATCAAAAGTATCGAAAGGCTGCATAACCAACCCACCACGGCGCTCTTGCAATCCCTCTTTGAAGTCACTGCGAAAATAGAGAAAGAAGAAGAGGAACAGGTTGCTTTTGAACCCCCTAAATTGATTACCGAAAATGAAGAACTGGCGTATTATAAAAAAGCCTATCACACAACCCAAGAAGCGCAGCTTCAACTTCAAAGAGATACAGAGGTACTGCTTAAAAAACTCACCTATGTTCGCAATAGTTTTGGGGTGGGTCACTACCGATTGCATATGACCAAAGAAGAGGTCACCCAATTCAAAGAAAAGCTCAGCCATGTATAGCACAATTTCACCACAAAAACTAGGGGATGGGTATGCTACCTCGGTGGCGGACTTTGTGGCCTATTTAGAAAAAGAAAATGAGCGGCTACCAGCACAGGAACACGAACATTTTTTTAATCATGATGGGGATGCGTATTCTCGTAATGAGGTGATTCAAGATATTGATAGCAATACCACAAAACTAAAAAAGACAGAGCCTCGCTTCTATAGCCTTACCCTTAGTCCTAGTCAGCGCGAATTACATCATATTCAAAAGGATCCCAAGGCGCTACAAAAATATACCAAAGCCGTTATGGAAGCCTATGCTAAAGCATTTTATCGAGAAATAGAAGGGAAGCCCGTGACCATAAAGGATATCAAATACTACGCAAAAATAGAGCACCAACGTAGCTATAAAGGCAGCGATAAAGTGATTCAAGAGAATGCCCCTTTTCATAAGAAAATCATTCGCCTAAAAAATGAAATTCAAGAAATCAAGCGGGGAGAGCGGAAGGGAAGTACTGCAAAAAAAGAGCGGGAGATCAAGCGCTTGGAAAAACAGGCGCCACATCAACTGCATGGCAAACGCATCCAACAGGGAATGGCTAAAGAAGGTGCGCAATCTCATATTCATATTATTGTGAGTAGAAAAGACCGATCCAATCACTATAGCCTTTCTCCTGGTAGTCAGTATAAAGCCTCCGAAGTGGTCCTACATGGCAAAACAGTAAAGCGAGGTTTTGATCGGGATCAATTTTTTAAAGCCTCCGAAAAGACTTTTGATACCTTATTTGGGTACCGCCGTAATTATGTAGAAACCTACCAAGCACGAAAGACACTACGCAAAAAGCCGCAGCAGTATTTGGCTAAAATTATGGGATTACCTACCCATGAAAAGGCTATTGCTTTTCAGCTGCTCAACAAAGCAGGCGTGCAACTGCCCTTCAAACAGCTACCTACTAATAAAGTGCAGTTGGTATTGAAGGCGGTCAACTACCTCAAGCGGGGGGTAGCAAAAGCTATGGAATCTGGAAGCATTGGAATATGACTACAACACATTTACATATAGCTATCGAAATCTTTCTGGGTATCCTTTTTGTGGCCATGCTCGGATATCTCTTATTTCATAAAGGAGGTAAAAGGAACATCCCTAAAAAATATAAAGTGCGTTTTAAACTCCAATCTGGGCGTTTTAAGTTAGCGAATCTCAAGCGTGGGGTATCGATTATTGGGTCGGCAGGCAGTGGTAAAACAGAGAGTGTAGTGTATAACCTGTTGCAGCACCTAAGCAAGCATCAGTTCTGTGGGATTCTACATGATTATAAGGACTTTGAGCTTACCGAAATGGCGTATCCTTTATGGAAGGAGAACCCAGAGGTGAACTTCTATACCATTGCCTTAGATGCCATGTATTACAAAGTGAACCCTATAGCCCCTCGGTATTTACCCAATGAGGAAAGTGTGAATGAGGTGGCACGAGTGCTTATGGAAAATTTATTGGAACAGGGAGAATTCTCCAATGCCACCTCTCGTTTTTTTAATGATGCTGTGGAAGGACTTTTGGCGGGTCTAGTATGGAAACTCAAAACAGACTATCCCAAATTATGTACCCTACCGCATGTGATTGCAATATTTCAGAGTATGCCCTCTAAAAAGCTCATCGCTTTTTTAAGTTCGAATCTTATTTCAAAAAGTATGGCCAGTGCCTTTATCCATGGCATTGATTCAGAAAAGCAAACCGCTGGGGTTAAAAGTACTTTAGCCAATGCCTTTAAAAAAATAAGTTCTCGGCAACTCTTTATGATCTTATCAGAAGATGAAGTGCCATTGGATATTAATAACGAAACTCATCCTGCGGTGCTCTCTATTGTGAACAACCCTAAATACGAATCGGCATATGCGCCTGTTCTAGCGACTATTATGCATACGGTGATCAAACAAATGAGCGTGAGAAACCGCCGCTCTTCTTTTGTGCTTATGGAAGAGGCACCGACCTTAAAACTAATCCATATGCACCGCATTCCTGCCACCCTGCGGAGTTATGATATTGCGACGATATACGTGATGCAAGATAAGATACAGAACGATATGCTCTATGGGGATAAGGCGAGTAAGGCGATCTTGAGTAACCTCTCCTATCAGTTTTTTGGGAAGGTCAATGATCCGGATACGGCCAAGTATTATGAGCAGTTTTTTGAGCTGATAAAAATCCCAACCAAGAGTGTGAGCCGCAGTAGCGGGCTGACTTTAGAAAGCCGCATCACCAAAGGGGAGAAGGAGGTGGCCAAACGAAGGGCGGGACTATTCTTTCGGTTACAGCAAGGGGAGTTTGTGGCTTTTGCCGATGGGAAAGATCAGAAGGTGAAATTTACACTTCAGAACATAAAAAAAGAGTTACCCCAACGGAAAAGAAAGTATACGGAAGAGGAATTGCAAGTGCATATGGAAGCGGTATATCGGGAGGTGAAATCTTTATTAATGTGAGGAATTTGTGTACAACTTGAAAGTTACTAAGATTTGATACTAGGTAAATAAATGGTAGTGTTGTTTACAATAAAATGAGTAAGCGCCTCCTTCATTTATATTAAAATAAAATTGTATGAAAAAAGGAAAAGTTTGTCATCAATGTACCGAATAGCAAACAAGTGAAGAAGGTTTAGAAAACATTTCTATTTTAATCGTGTCGAACTGTTAGAAAATAGCAGAAATAAGAATTGACTTACAAAATATACAAATTATAATTCCATTTATACAATACTAACTTAGAGGTACGGAACAATTAGGTATTTTTTATTTTAAGTAATGTCTAGTAATATTTTGTCTTACAGCTAATCACTCGTTATAATAGATTATAGAATTGTAAGTAAAACGATATGGGTTCCTGTAAGTTTGTGTAGCCTATAACTGTACTTGTTGAAAATCTGTTGTTTCATTTAAACCATTGAAGTACGTAATGGAAATTATTAGTCCATCAAAATGAACAAGTCGCTTTATGAACAAAAACTATCAAAAAATTGGTCTTTCACTTTCCGGTGGTGGCTATAGAGCTGCTGCCTTTCATCTCGGAACCCTTAAAAAACTTCATGAATTAAACCTTTTAGATAAGGTGGATATCATATCTACTATCTCTGGTGGATCAATAATCGGAGCTTATTACTGTCTGAACAAGAATGACTATTCAACATTTGAAAAAAAACTATATGAAGCCCTACAATATAAAAATGTAATAAAAAAGATATGGTTGTCCATTAGTTTTTTGAAATTGGTGTTGTTTATTTTGGTCTTTCTAATTCCATCATGTTATGTACTTTTTACTAACTTCGCATGGCTTGCTCCAATTATAGTCATAGTTTTTATAGGTATTTTACTGAGATTTCAATTTCAAATTTTCCCTATCAGTAGAGAGATTGAAAAAATTTATAATACCTTTTTCTACGAGGATAAAAAGCTACAAGACTTGCCTGATAAACCGATACTAGTGATTGGATCAACAAATCTTCAAACGGGAAGAACTTTTACTTTTTCGAAAACATGGATGCAGGATTCAACATATCAATATACGAAGCCTCCAATAGCATTTAAGGCTGCTGAATTCCCTATCGCTAGAGCGGTAATGGCCTCCAGTTGTGTGCCATTTGCTTTTGTACCCATAAAAATAGATAAAGTCTATTTTAAAGATGACGCGGATGCAAGGAAGGTTCATCCACTACTAGTAGATGGTGGGGTCTATGATAATCAAGGTATCCACAAAATAGTACAGCAGGGAAGCTATAATTGTGATGTGATCATCACTAGTGATGCTGGGGGAAAACCATCGGAAGAAATGACGTTAAGAAATACGTTTTCATTGCTTCTCGCCACGGTAGATGTGTTTATGGACCGAATCAAGAAATCTCAATTGGTACAAGATGTATATCGAAATGTTGAAACTACGAACAAACAGGTGGCTTATTTTTCATTGGGATGGAAAGTAGAAAATTGTCTTTCAGGATTTGTGAGTAATCTTTCAAAAAAACAAATTCCACAGACCGTAATTGATGCATTGCAACTTAAGGAAATTTGGGTAGCAGATCCCAAAACCCATAAGCAAGATATTATTGAATACTTAAAAAATAGAACGGGTTATGCTCATTTGAATATTCCAAGTGATACCGAATTACAAATTGCCCAAAATGTAGGCACAAATCTAACCGCTCTTTCCAAGCAACAAGTAGATTGTTTGATGAAGCAAGCAGAAGCAATGACCGAATTACAAATAAAACTTTATTGTCCATCCATTATAGCCATTGAATCATGATCAAGAAACCCACTTTTAGAAAATTACGAGGCTATGCTTTTGATCCTAGCCTTTCCCTTAAAATGGATACGGCACCAATCAATGAAATTATATACCTCATACCTTGGGAAGATAGTCCAGATGAGTTGAGTCCAGGACCCATTGGTGAGTATTTGGAAGTAGTGGACTTTGATCCAACGGTGAATAAGTTCTATGCCCCGGTTAATTTAGACCATAGGTATGTTTTAGCTCAAGATGGTTTGGATCCTTCGGGCAGCAACCCACAGTTTCACCAACAAATGGTTTATGCAGTTGCGATGACAACCATAATGAATTTTGAAGCAGGTTTAGGTAGATCAGTACTATGGCGCCCTCATCGAGTTATCGTTACATCACAAAAGCAAAACTCAAAACAGAAAGATGGGACTGAAGTAGTTCCTGAAGTGAAGACTAAGGATATGTATGTTCAGCGTTTACGCATTTATCCACATGCACTTAGAGATGCCAATGCCTATTATAGTCCACAAAAGAAAGCATTGTTGTTTGGGTATTTTGCAGCACAACCAGCAAAAAGAACACTTCAAATGCCAAATAACCTAACCTTTACCTGCTTGAGTCATGATATCATTGCTCATGAAACAACCCATGCAATTTTAGATGGTTTACATCCTAAATTTACAGAAGATACCAATCCTGATGTTTTGGCATTTCATGAGGCATTTGCAGATATAATAGCACTATTTCAGCATTTTACTTTTCCAGAGGTTTTAAAAAATCAAATTGCAGCTACTCGTGGTGATTTAGCATCACAAAATTTACTAGGGAAATTAGCTCAGGAGTTTGGTATTGCTATTGGAAGTTACGGTTCTTTAAGAGATGCCATTGGTACTTTTGATAAGAAAACCAAAAAGTGGACTCCGAAAGAGCCCAACGGAAATGAATACCAAACCATATATGAACCCCACGAACGAGGTTCTATTTTAGTGTCTGCAATTTTTGAAGCATTCATTACAATTTATAAGGATCGAATAGCAGATTTATTGAGAATTGCTTCAGGAGGAACTGGGATTCTGCAACAGGGCGAACTCCATCCTGATTTGGTAAATCGTTTAGCTAATGAGGCCTCAAAAGCGTCTAAGCATGTGTTGAATATTTGTGTGAGAGCTTTGGATTATTGCCCTCCTTTGGACATTACATTTGGCGATTTTTTAAGGGCAATTATAACGGCAGATATGGATTTAGTTCCAGAAGACCGGCGTAACTATAGACTGGCCTTCATCGATGCATTTAGAAGAAGAGGGATTTACCCATTAGGGATCAAGCATCTTTCGGCAGAGAGCTTAAGCTACACAGTTCCTGAAGCTTCAAAATTACATGGTGTTTTTGGGATTCTTGTGGATTTTCTTAAAAGCTATAGTAATGAAATTATTTATGCGAAGAGTAGGGCTGAGATTTTTGAAATAAATAAAAATTATATCGCAGGTAAATATGGTGCGGATAAAAAAATATATGGCTTACACCGGCGAATTAATGGAAAAATGGAAGGATCTAAAGATTTTGAAAGAATAACGGGTTTGATGTTTAGCGATGGATGGGAAAAATTATCCATCCCGACCTCTACCGCCTATAAACAAAAAAGACCTTCTTTCTATATTCAGTCTTTACATGTAGCTTCACGAGTAGGGCCGAATGGAAAACAAAGCAATCAGATCATTATGTCTCTAGTGCAAAAGGCAAATATTTCTGTGGAAGAGGATAGCAATGGGGAATTAACTATCAATCATAAAAGTCAGCACAAAGATTTTGAAATGAGCGGTGGTTGCACCCTTATTTTTGATTTACAAACCCAACAATTGAAATATGCCATTAGCAAACCCCTCATAGATATTGATGCACTCAATGATGTTTATCAGTTACTTGAATCACGTTGTTTTTCAACCTATACCTATCAAAATGGTTCTGATGGTTCACAAACTCAATTTCAAGCCTATTTTGGATTGGGAAAACAAAATGCAGTTAATGAACCTTTCAATTTTTTACATACCCATTAATTTTTACCTATGGCAAAGCAGACAAGTAGTTCAAAAAATATTTCGAGCATTAATGTGAGAATGTATAGAGGTGGAACTGGAGATTTTTTTATTCTTCAGTTTAAAATAGATGAAAAAGTCAGTTTTCAGTTGATGATCGACTGCGGCTGTATTCATGGCAGTAAAGCATATTTCAAAGAAAGAGTTGAGGATTTGAAAACCTACACAGGTGGCACAATTGATTTGCTTGTGGTCACACATGAACATGCGGATCATATCAATGGGTTTCAAAAAGCAGCAGCTATCTTCAAGCAGATTACCTTTAAAAAAGTATGGTTTGCATGGACAGAAGATGAAGATAATCCTCTAGCGAATGACTTTAGGAAAAATCGAAGTGAATTGGATAAAGCATTGAAAATAGCGGTTTCTAAACTGGAGGGGCTTATGAATCAGAATTATTACGAAACCTTATATGCTAACGAACATAATGGAGAGGCCATTTTTAAAGGGAAGAAACATTTTGTTGAGTCGCTGGACGCTATTGATGCCTTAAATGAAGTAGGTAGATTGCATCTTAAAACAGGAAAACCAAAGCCGACAATGGTGACCTTATTAAAAGAATTCAATGTGATAAAAGAAGGCACTGAGGTTGAATTCTTGGAACCAGGCGAGGTGAAAATAGACATCCCAGGTGCCCCTGGGATACGATTTTATGTATTAGGCCCTCCAAAAGATGCCAAGTATCTCAATCGAACAGATGGAGAGGATGGTAATTATGAAAAGCGGGAAGAGAAAAGCAATGTGGATTTTGCATTGGTATCTGCCTTAGCTGCTTTTGATGCTTCGGACAATTCTAATATCCTGCCCTTTGATTCAACTTATGAAAAAGGTATGGAGTCTGAATCACTATCCATAAAGAAGACCTATGATATCGGTGGAGATTGGCGAAAAATTGACCATGATTGGCTTTATAGTTCAGGCGGCCTTGCCATGCGCTATGAAACCAGTATTAATAATACCAGCCTAGCCTTGGCGATACAATTTGAAAAGAGTGAAAAGGTACTTCTCTTTCCAGGTGATGCAGAATTCGGTAATTGGGATAGTTGGCATGATGGTTTAGAATGGCCAGTGATCATTGATGGAATTACCGAACAAAAAAATGCTGAATACTTATTAAACAACACTGTATTTTATAAAGTAGGGCATCATTTAAGTCAGAATGGTACTGCTAAAGGAAAAGGAATTGAAATGATGACTAGCAATGACTTGACCGCCTTTGGAACCTTAGATTTTAGGAAAATAAATTCTGGTTGGTTGAATACCATGCCCAATGATCTGTTATGTTCTGAACTTATTCATAGAACAAAGGGCAAGTTCTATTTGGAAGGGGAATGGCCTAAAATATTGAAGAATATAAAAACAGATCGGGTGACCATTAAAAGGGCACATGAAACGACCTTAATAGATGTTAATAAGCCTTTTGATGGGAAACTATTTATTCAATGTGAGATTGCTGGTTAGGGATGTTTAAATTAAATCATCTCACTAGGAGAGGTATAAAGGTTGGATTAAGAGGAATGCTTTTGATATAATTTAACCTGCTCAAAAATTAAACATTATTAAAGAGGTAATAGGCATTTGTAGAAACCAACTAAAATTGTAATCATGAAAATAGAGTTTGAAATTGACGAAAAAGAAACCATTCTACTACTTGATGTGATAAAAGGATTTATGGGGCAAACGGGAAATCCAAAAGTGCTTAAGGCCTTATCAAAAATTGTTACAGAGATTGAGTCAGACTTAAAAGTAGGAGATGAAGTATTTAAAAGATTAAGGTTTAGACTCGCACCTTATTCTAATGGAAATAAAATCTTGCCAGAATCTAATATGAAAATTCACTTAGGGATCAATGAGAATTTTTTAACAAGGCCAGGAGGATTAGAACAAGAAGCTAGCTATGTTTTAAAGAATATTGTACTAAAATATATGCCTGAATATGACATTAGGAAATTAACAAGAATTCCTTTACCTGAAATAAAAAAGTGCAATAAAGTTTTAGACGTAGTTTCACTAATACAGAGCAATTATGAAAAGTTGTAATTTAATAGGGATACTATTTTTTTTGTTTTCATCATTAGCTATGTATTCTCAGGATATTAGTGTAAACATAGGTGAATCTTCAACCAATAAATTAACCAAGGATAAATCGGCACAGATTTTAGCCACCTTTCCTAAAAACGATACAATTGACGATAGTTGGTTGGTTAATGGGTATTTAGAAATTAAGTTTGATAGTATTGGAGATTCAAATTACAGTATTGGAATTCTAAGTGAAATACAAAAGAATAATCTTATTTCAAAAGAACAAGATTTGAGACAGTTTGGAGTCTCTATGGAAAAGGATTTTTTGATAAAAAAAGCAATAACTAACTATAACGGAGGTATTGAAAAAGCTACTGTAGCTAGGTTTATAACAAACGCAACATTCAAGCATTCAAATAATAATATAAAAAAGGAGATATCTTTTATTGCCAATTTAGGAACTTCGTTTTCACTTGAGCGAAGTAAAAAACTAAGATTTTTACAAACCAACACTAGATTGATAAATATTGATAAAGGTTTTGCAAAAATACTTACGGTTAAGCATAATCATAACTTTGGTATTAGCTACTTAGGAGGAGATGATAAAGTAGTACTGGGAGATGTGTCATTCAGCATTAATTTATTTCCATTTAGTGGATTAATGAATAAAATTGAACAACCAGATTTTTTTCAAATTCAGTATGTAATAAATGCAAGAAGCGAGATTGTCGGAGATACAGAGAAAGATTTGAATACCCTTCATACGCTATCGGCTGGTATTAATTACCAAATCAATGAAAAATCTACTGTTGGAATTTCATATGGATTTCAAGAAGGAGCAAATCCTTATACTGCACTAGAAGACCAAAAGTTTGAGACAATATCAGCAAAATTACACTTAGTGATTGAATAAAAGGTTTTACAATGCTACCATGAAAATCAATAGCCATTGCTTTAATTTGCTATTTTATTGTTACTTGAGAAGGTGTTGATTTTTATTAGTTATTGTTGACATTTGTAGTGTAAAAATAAATTGGGCTGAATTTGGATGTAGTGTGTCCGGAGGTAAGCCTTGGTTGAAAGGAGGCGTATAAAAAAAAGTGAGATAGTGAAATAACCATAGGGCATTAAACACTGATGTTTAGAATAAAGTAAAAATTTGTTAAATTTAACTTTGGTAAAAAAGTAAAAGTTTGCCAAACATTAGCTTAAACAAAAAAGTGTAATCATTAAAGAGAAAAGATTTCTTTGTTATGCCATTGCAGGGACTCTGGAGATGGATACCAATTGACTTTGTGAGGAAGTGAAATTTGCTTACCGTTAAATTGAGATAGAGAGAAAACAGAATCATTTTCTGTAATTGTTGGTGATATACGAACTATATAATCTTGATTGATAGTAATTAAACCCCTATCAAAAGCTCTATGAAGGTTAGGGGATAGGGATAAGCCATTAGGAATAGTGTCATCCTTTGAAATATTGAATGGTATAATATGACAAGCATCTATCATTTGAGCATTTTTTGATGACTCAATACGCATTCCAGAAATACAGCAGCTATAATTGTAAATTTTTGGAATCGTTTTTTTAAATAAACCACCTCTAATAAATAATTCTTCCTCATATGCATCATCTTCTAATGTAGCTCTTAGCGCTTTTAAATGATTTTGATACTCAGATTTAGGTTCATTCAATATCTGATCCTCAATTTTTGCTTCTTCTTTGTTTATTTGAAATAAACTTAAGGAGTAATTTGAATTAGTTGCTGTAAAGTAGTTATGAATAATAATTTGTTCTAAAATATGTCTAGAAAAACCATCAGATGACAACATAAATAGATCTTTATCAATTTCAGCAAAGGCAATAGATTCTCTAAGGTTTTTAAAACTTTTAATGCTTTTTGAATTATTTACCTTGAGTTCCATTCCTGGCTTAGTAACCAAATGCCAAAAAGGTTCACTTCTCATATGGAAAAAGGGGAGTGCAAAATTGGGAACATGAGGCGTATCAACCATAATACGCCATATATTTTTATAGACTAAAAGTAGTTCAGGAGTTATGAATATTCTATTTGTTGTAATCTCATTTTTTTGGATGAGACTTGCAATAGCTAGTAATAAAATGGGCTTATGTGGAGCTCTTCCAAGCCCCTTGTTAAAACCTCGATTGAGCGTTTCAAAGAAATGAATGTATTTGTTTATTGGTGTACTCATTAAAAAACAAATCTAATGATTGTGCTCAACAAATTTTAGCAGCAATAGATGAAATTTTCTGAATTCAATAGGCCTTAATAATCTCAACGATATCCTCTTTAATAAATTCCCAGTGTTTACCTAAATAGCAAATAGGTTCGAAGTCAATAAATAAAAGTCAAGTGTCTTAATAATGATTCTAAAAACAATAGTCATACCCCATATAATTAGAAGTTAAGAAGCTTACCTCATGGTCAATTTTATAAGTAATATATTTAATAGAAATAATATAAAAACCATAAAATATTTAAGGTTTTTATATAGTGCAGAGTCTAGATAAAATAGTAGTATTGGCCAAAAAATAAATAACCATTATCTACTTATGAAAATAAATTTACGCCTCATTTTTATTTTGATTATTTCCTTTGGAAATCAAATGAATGCACAAGATAATTCTTCCTGTAATGATCATTTAGAAGCCTTGAATGACTATCTGCAAAGTGATATTCATAGCAATAAAGATGCTAAAACTATTTTTAAGTTAATTAAAGAATGTGCTGAGAATGGCGATGCAGAAGCTGCAAGCGCACTAGGTATTTTGTATAAAGATGGAATAGGCACGAGTTTGAATTTTAATAAAGCTAAAATATGGTTTGAAAAAGCTTTTGATGGAGGTAATGACAAAGCAGCGTATAGTTTAGGATATATCTATTTAAAAGGTCTTGGAAACATTCAACAAGATTATTCAAAAGCCATTGAATGGTTTGAAAAAAGCAGCTATCCAATGGCTAAACATTGGTTGGCTAAATGCTACTATCATGGTTACGGTGTTGCTCTGGATAAAGAGAAAGCCCTAGAATTATTAGCGAACAATCCTATAGTAAATAGTAAAGTATTATTAGCCCAATGGCAGTATGAAATAGAACATCCTGAAAAGAGCGAAGAAAACTATGCTATACAAATGAAAGATAGCTTACCTGAATTAGTGAATAGCAATGAAAATGATGGGGTATTTGGATCATGGATAGGAGATTGGAAAATAATGGATTGGTCTGGGGAAAAAATAGAACGAAATATTCCTATTTATTTTAAACTAACCGACAATGGAACGGGACTGCCAGACTATAAAATAAGTTTAGATGGTCAAGAATTTATTGGAAATCTAATTGTGGATAATAACCAACTTATATTTTCCGATTTGACGCTGAACCTAAAAAAAAGATATACGGACAATCCCTATGAGTTATCCCTTGATTATCAAGTAACTAATTTTAGTTTTTCAATTATTGAAAGCGAGGATACCGAATTACTAACAGGCAAACTTGAAACTACTATTCTAAACTGGTCGGAACCTGGTCCTCCAAGCCAACTCATACTGCATCGTGAAGGAACACAAATAAGCCAAGAAATTAAGGATGCACTTGCTAATCAACAAGATCAATTTATCAAAGTATATCCGAATCCGTTCGAAGAGGATTTACTGCTATATTATACGCTAGAACAGGATGCTGAAGTGCTAATTAATTTCTACGATTATTACAATCCACAACAGGTATTAAAAACCAAAAAGAAAAACCAACGGAAGGGAGAAAGAACAATGGTTCTTAATGATATGAATGATTTTAGCAAAGGGCTTTACATTGTTCAAATGTATGTTGCAGGGAATCAGTATTCACGTATTGTACTTAAAAATTAATCCTAAAAATAAGCAACATGAAAAATTTAAAAGCAACGTTCGTCTTTTTAGGATTGACTATTTTAGTAGGAATTCATAGCATTCATGGGCAATTCACAGAGTTGCAATTTCCAGAAGATCAAGTTGGATCCATCCCCCTTTATGGTTATACCCCTCCAATCAATCTGATTGCGGCTGAATCGCCAAATTCTGAGTTTAATTTTAATCTTTATTACAATAATATTTCTGTTTTACTCGAATTAGATGCTGCTAGGCGTAAAGCAAACCGAGCAGAATTTGATCGTTGGTTAAAAAATCAAGAAAATAATTTCAAAAATGAAATCAACAGTCAATTAGGAACTAATTATTCTAATTTTAAAGATGCTCAAAAAGAATTTTTTAAAAACTTTGAAAAAAATTATAGGGCATTAGATGATCGGGTAGCTAAAGTGGCAAGTAGTCATAGCAATTTATCAAAGACATTAGATCAAGAACAAGAAAACAATACACTACAATTAATTGCATTAGAAAATTTTAGAAATCCAGGTAATTCTACCTTGGGAGAAGTAATAATTAACGGAAAGAAAATAATAGATGTAGCTAATTTAAACAATTCAAATTTTGAATTAAATGTTCTGAAATTATCGGCGACTGAACAATTTTCAACAAAAGAATACCAATCTGCCTTAAATAAAAATTGGTCGTCAGGTGTAATAAGTTTGTTAAATAATCAACCCCTATTAGATGGGTTCATAAAAAACCATACGGATTATTATAATTCAAAAAGCTTGCAGGATAAAGTGTTCTTAATGACTGCCTATTTGACCCAATATAAGAATCGATATTCTGGACCGATTGCAATACCACTTTCTCAATATATAATTCCAACATTTTGGGATAATAATAAATTATTGGATTTAGGTAAACAGAAAGCACCAGCGCTAAAAATTGAGGCTTTAGTCTTTGATCCTGTATGGTTCAAAAATAATACAGGAAGTAACCAACAAAATCTTAATTATTATAATGATATCAAAGCAAAAATTATAGAGGAACATCAGAGTTTATTAGCCAATTATGGTGTGAATTTAGGTAATGTCTTATATGGATCACAGTGGACAAGGGTTAAGGATGCATCTTGGTTAAAAAGAAGAGATAATATTTATATTGTTGAGATTCAAAAGACTTTAGCTTTTTTAGAGAAAAATAAAAATAGTGTAGAAAGTATTAATGCTGCAAAAGAAATAAGTAAAATAATGAATGGAGGTACTTCTTTAGAAAAGAAATTTGCCAAAGCCTTTATTTCTAATGATTTTAATACCGTTTTTGATATTCTATTCCAAGGGGCAGAATATTCTGCTCTATTTCCATGTCCTAATCCACCATGTGATGAATTGTTAGAGCCGATATCAGGTCTTACAGCTAAAATTATTGTGGATTTTATTGACGCCATTCCAAATCTGTTAATTTTCATGACTGAACCTCATTTGTCTGATGAAGACAAGGGAAAATTAATACGTTTACTCGCATCGGATATCAATAAAGTGGTTCCTTCGGATGTAGACAACAAGACTCTTGGGAGGCTTTTTAAAGTAAGAAGAAGAGGATTAGTTTATGAATTGGATTATGCAAATGAAGATTTTAGAAGCAGCCTTTTGGATGTAGGTATGACATCACTTGATCTTTTCGGTTTAATATCTCCGGGAAGTGGTACAACACGATATTTGTTTATTAAATCAGGGGGTAGTATAACTACTGCTACAATTAGTTCCTATTTAAAGCAAATAGCCGTAAATGCAAAAAAGATTGATGGTCTTATTAATTCATTAAAAGCAAATGCTCGATACTATTTAGATGGGACAGGTATCTATAGAGTTGTTGGTGGTCATCATCCACTAGCTAAAATTGCTTTTGAATCAGATAATTTTTATAAACTTAAAGAAGCATTTAGTGTTGGGACTGCTACCTTAGAAAAATTTGGTGGAAAAGGGGTGCATAATATCATAACGGGTCAACAAAATTCTTTATATTCAACTTTTGCAAAAACAGGTAACCGATTAACTATAGAAAAAATGGCTGAGATTGAGATTCAAGCTTTGGTTAATTCTGGAATACCGAGAGATATTGCGCAGGGATGGGTCATTAAGGCTTTAGAAGATTTGAAATCTCAAGGCGTAAAAGTGATTACCAATATCCCTTGGAATGGTTTAAATTAGAGTACTATGAAAAGTAATAATGAAATATTAGATGAGTTTGGTGCACTGGTGGCCAAAACGGCGTTCGATAGTCAATATGGTAGTCTAATTCAAGTTTTGAACGGGGAAGGCGCTCAATTTATGAGATTAAAACCAATGGTTGATCTTTTTGATCGTTTTAGTAAAAATGAAAAAGCCGAAATTCAGAAGTACCTCTTTAATTTGATTAGTGGAACCTTATTTGATTTTTTAAAAATTTTTGAAGAGAATGAGCAGTTTAAGTTACTCTATGATGAAAATGGAAACCAAATAAATCTTGTTGAAATTAGCGAAATGTTAAAAGCTGAACCGATCATTGAAAATGGTTGGTTAGAGCGTTTTAGTGAAGAGTTTAAAAAGAATGATTTAATGTAATTATTTATTTTAGTTTTAATTAAAATATGTTGTGCTAAATTTTAAATATGCTACTTTAATTTATGGGTTGATATCCGTTTCTGGACTTATTATTTCCATTTTTTTGATGATTTTAAATGGAAATAATAGTGATTTTAAAACCTTACTTGCCATTGGTTTTTTGGGTATTTCAATAATTCCATCTATTAAGGGATTTCAATTAGGGTATAAGTTAGTTAAGGCTGGGGATAAACTTTTGGGAATTGCAGGAGTCCTATTAAATATCATTGTTCCTTTTCTTTTCTTTTTATTAATTTTTAAGGCCTTTGGAGAAATATTAAATATTTTTAATGCATTCCATAATATTTAATTCCTTTATGACCTTTGGGTTTTATACATATTAGGTACAGGATACAATACTAAATTGTTGTTTAACTATAGTAGTGCTAATTGCAATTATTGCTCTTCTATTTAAGAATACAGTTATTACTAATTTAAAAGGTCTGAAAGTTTACTATGTATAAGATTACTCTGATTTGTACAAAACATAAAGAAGGTGGGAAGTGTAATTCACAGGAATTGTGTAAAATAATTGAATCAAAAAGCCCAGAAATAATTTTTGAAGAGCTTTCCTATAATAACTTCCGTAAATGTTATTTCGAGAATAGCCTTGAGACATTAGAAACAGATGCCATCAAAATGTATTTGCAAAATTATGATGTTGAACATATTCCAGTAGACACCTTTAATATTCCTGAAGGTTATGACAGGGATATAGATTATGTGTATCATACTATATTTGACAATAAAAGAGAATCATATGATTTAAGGCTTTTGTTGGAAAATCAAATTTCTTTGGAAAGGGAAAGTGGGTTTAACTTTCTCAACCATATTCAAAATGATCAATTATTTGAGAGAATTAATAATCATAAAGAAAGAATACTGGCTACATTAAATAATGAAAAGCTGTTTCGGATAGCTGATTTAGAAAAGGAAATAATTGAAAAACGAGAAACTGAAATTCTTGACAATATATACAACTACTGTGAAAATCATCTTTTTAATCAAGCCATTCTATTTATAGGTTCAGGGCATAGAAGCGCTATTATTAAAAAAATTAATGAGCGCATAGTAAATCAAAAAGTAAAGATTAATTGGGTTATTTATAATAATTAAATCCTTTAAAACACATTAATTAATTTAAAAAAATCTCTCGAATTAATTTTAATATTCAGAGGCAATAATAGTCTATATGAAAAAAAAAGAATATTCAAATTTAATTTGCCAAATATTAAATTCAAATGCTTTCAAAGAAAAATTATCAACGGTTAACCTCAATTTTTCTAACCTAAAACAAGAAAGTAATATTAGAAATATTGTTCTAGAGGAATTAAACCAAATTTTTAATAATAATACGATTAAAGCATTTGCTGAACATCCAAGAATTAAAGGATCGAGAGTTGATTTATCTATAATAGACCAAAAGGATATTAAAAATCCATATAAAGTGGAGTTTAAATATCAATTTACCAAGGATGGTAAAAAAATGAAAAATTATCATCGAATAATAAATAAAGACTTTGAATTTAGGCAAAGTGATTTGTTTATACTTACTATTGCTAATTGAGATATAGATGCAAAAAAAGCCTTTGATGAAGAATGGGGAATTACGACCAATTTATCAAGGTATATTTCAAAAACTGACGATTGGAAAGATAATATTAAAGAATCTTTTAGACTGTTTAAAAAAGCTGAATTAATAGAATTTGAAAAAATCAAAATACAAATACCCTATGAAATGGAATATTATTTTTATATATTAAAACGGCTGCCATAAAACCTGGTTAAAATCTATTTGATTTTTGTTGTTAAATTATTTATCACTAGATGACGAATCTGAACCAAGTTTTTATACGAGAACCCTTATTAAATTTAATAATTCCTAATTATATATTATAATGCCAAAATATTTAAGAACTTCCAGTATAACCGCAGAGTTAGAGACTTTAATACGAGAAGCACGTAAAGAACTATATATTATTAGTCCTTACTTGAAACTCTCTGATAATATGAAAGAATTGTTAAATGATAAAGAGAGAGAGAAAGTAGATGTTAGAATCATTTTCGGAAAACAAGAGTTAGCTCCAACTGAAATGAGTTATTTGGAAAAACTTAAGTACGTGAGACTATATTTTTCTAAGAATTTACATGCAAAGTGCTACCTCAATGAAAATAAAATGATAATAGCCTCAATGAATCTTTATGAATTTTCTCAGCAACATAATAGAGAAATGGGCATATTAATTGATACTGCAAATGAGGTAGACAAGGAAGTATATGAAGATGCTTCTAGCGATATCGAATCAATAATGCATAATAGCGAAGATTTCTCTTATATACAAGCTCCGCAAAAGACTTTTGTTGAAGATTCTGATTCAAGTACTTTAGGTGTTTCGAGTGAAGAACAAAAGACACTCAATTATGTCAATTCTAATTTGTTAACTACTAAGGAACTATCTCAAAAAACCGGACTAAGTAGTAGAAAAGTAAATTCTTGGTTTGTGGATAATAATTTAATGTACAAGAAAGATGAAGATTGGTTCGCAACAAAAAAGGGATTTGAATTAGGGGCACAGCAAAAGGAAGGAGCCTATGGAAAGTTTATCATTTGGCCAGAAGAATTAGTTGCAGAAATCAAAACTCCATAGAACCCTGTTTGTAACCAATCTTATAGAATTTTGATTTATTTGGTTAGGATATTGAAATTAATTATCTATAACTTGAATTAATTCTAAAAAAACTAATGGTAATCTCAGTTATTTTATAAAAGTGCATTTCAACTGATTTTTATGGCACTTTATAGTATTGTTAAAGAATAGATGCAAATCTTACCGCAATCCGTAGGAAAATACAAAATTTAACCGCTATTTTAGAGAGCATTAAAAGAAGTACTTCCCCCCGCCCTTTTAATGGAATTCAAGAAACATTTGAGTATTTGAATACTGTTCTATTGAATATTCAAAATGTATGTTTGTGTAGTTTAAAATGAAATAAAGTTTATTTAGTAATCGATAAATGAATACATGGTTTAAGCCTCAAGTTAGTATTGTAAATATTTGATTTATAGCTTTATAATTAAGTTGGCAACAAGATGAAAATAAAATATGAACAAAATTCAGAAAGTCGAAAAGCACTTAAAAAAATCAAAGCATTCCGAACATATAATCAATGGAATAAAAGCAGTATTAGCTAATTTCCCAATTGGTAGTGGAATTGCTTCACTGATATCTGATTATATTCCTTCTCAACGTGAATTGAGACTTATGGAATTCACTGAAAATATAGCCAAAGATTTATCTGAATTACAAGACGAAATCAATGAAAACTATTTAAAATCAGATGAATATGCTTTCATATTTGAAAAATGTTATAAAGGTGCTGTGGAAAATTACCAAAAGGAGAAAATAATAGCTTTCAGAGCTATTTTGGTTAATTCTTTAGTAGAATTTGAAATTACCCAAACAGAAAAAGAATTTTACCTAAATTTAGTTGAGAACTTTTCTTTACTGCATATACAAGTTTTAAGTTTTCTTGCATTTCCAAAAAAATATCTAGAATTAAATGAACTTGATGAATCACTTGTATCTGGTGGTTTTAGTTCATTCTTTCCTAAAGTAATTCCAACTGCCAATGTTGAAATAATAAAACTAGCCTTTAAAGATTTATATAGTTATGGTTTTACCAATACCGATAGTAGTATATTCAATACTATGACTTCAAGCAGCGGATGGAGTTTGTTAGGAGATAGAGTTTCAAAAAATGGAAGGAATTTTATGAATTTTATTTCAATAAATCAATAAAATTTATCTTACTTCAAACTGAAATGAAAGCATCTGAAGAATTAATAAAAAGGATAAACGAACTCAAAGAACAGGATACAATATCAAGCTATTCTCATATCAAGAATATTTTAAAAAATCAAGATATTCCAATACTATTTTATGAGTACAAACCCTTTAGATTAATCAGATATAGAAGACACAATAAAGGAGAAGAGTTTTTTGAACAATCGCATCAGTTATCCTACAGAACAGATATATTAAACATAAAAAACTTTGGAAGGCTTAATGAGCCTGGTCAAGGTTTATTTTATTGCAACGACAATAAAAATCAAAATACTGGTATTTCGGAAGCCGTATCAATTTTTAGAGGAAATGAAGATAGTAATGAAGAAATTTTAACTATTGGAGCGTGGGACTTGAAAGATTCTCTCAATCTAGCAATGATTCTTCCCACAATAGAAAATTCAGGAAAAAACTCGGAATTTGACGAAATGAAGAAGTTTTACAATGGATTTGAACAAACTGAGGAGTTTCAAGACCTCAAAAATTTCAATGAATTTCTAGCTAAAGAATTCACTTTAGATTTACAAAAACACAAAACAAATTATAAGATAACCTGTGCTTTTTCAAATTATATAAAAGAAAAAGTTCCAGAAATCGACGGCATTATTTACGCTAGTGTGAAATCGGAATTCGAAGGCACAAATATTGTACTTTGGCCAGAGGTTGTAGATAATAAATTAGAATTCGTGGCAGCGAGAAAGTCTATTTTTAAAAGAGTAGCTAACAAAACCTTTGTGAAAGTTAAAACCTTTGATAACAAAGACTATGACAAAAAATTGGACAAAATAAACTGGTAAAAAAGCTGTTTCTAACAAAGTGTACAAAACAGAGATAGTAAGTGCTAAACCGAAAGGTTCGTACTTATTTACAAAGACTACCAAATTTTTAAATTTGGCTTTTAATATTGATAAGTTCAAAACAAAATATAAAAATTCGACTCTTTATTAATCTGAAAAGTCAGCATCATTTTACACGCTAGGTTTCATACTTGTTCCTAGAATAACGACCGCCAGAAAGTCGTTGCCAACTATTTTGAAAATGGTGAAACCGACCCAGCAGTGTCGCTTTTTAGGAGGAGGCATTAAACTACCTAAAGTTGTTGTAGGTTCCCCCTTTTATTTAGGAGAAGCCTACATTTTAGTGAAACCTAAATAAGAATTGAAAGAAGAAGAAATATTGCGTAAAAAATTAAATTCAAATTTTGAAAAAAGATATAAATTTTTTGGAATTGTTTGATTCAATAACAGTAAAAGAATTAAACGAAAGGATAAATTATTATAGGAATTATATATCGATTAGAAATTTATCTGAAGAAAAAATTAAAAATGAAATAGAGAAAATATTTACGGTTGAAATGAAAAATGAAAAATATTCTTTCTTCCTTAATGATGATATTTTGACTCAACCTAATCAAATAGAAAATAGTTACCGTATTCGCAAATTTGAAAAAGAGGATTATAGATGTATTGAAAAGATGAAGTTCAAGTCAGTTATATCAAAAGAAGATGTATTGTGTGTTCCTGACAATTTGACTAATAAATATGGAAGATTAAATAGGCCTGGGAAATCCGTATTATATCTTTCAAAGGAAATTCAAAATGCTGTATATGAGACAAGAGTAAAATATAATGAATTCTTTTTTTTAACATTATTTAAAAATAAAAAGCAACTTAGAATTTCACAAGTACATAATATTTCTTATCATAATGAACTGACAGAGTTACAAAATGCTAAAAGATTATTAATGAACGGTTTTTTACACAATGAGTTTATTAAATATGTTGCCCCAGGCCGAGAATATGAATATAAAAGCACTCTAATTATTTACGAAAACTATTTTAAGCACCCACTAATTGACGCTTTTTGTTATCCTTCAATTGCTACAGCCACCAAAAGAGGCTATAATCTTTGTGTTCAAAGAGATAAAATTGAATCGAATCTAGATATTGTTATGACGTTTGTTTGTAAGTTATTACCACCTGAAAGAGACAATGAATTCAATTTGGAAATATATCTCGAAGGAATTCTAGATAATCATAATGAATTCATTTTTTTTCCTCAAGGTTCTAATGAAATTAAAAAAACAATAAAAAATTATGAGGTGGTAAAACATTCTCTCATGTAAATTGCATTTAAAAACCTATGATAAAACTAATTAAGAATTATACTTTTTTATTCTAGGTTATGCCAATCTGAAAATTATATGAGCTTTCATTCTATACTGTTAATTGATAAACCAATTTAATAAATTCTAGTAAAGAAAATACTTATAGGAAATGTCGCAATATATAATTGATTTTATAGTAATATTAATGTTTGCTTACATAGCAAGAATGTTTTGGAAAATAGCCAATAGAAAGCAGACTAAACACATTAAGTTACTTTTTCAAACTATCGCAATATTCATAGTGGCACATCTTATTATATTCCCACTAATTTATATGATTCTCATTAATCAAAATGTAAGTAATATTAAAATTGAAAAGGATATTATTACTTACGAACGAAATCAAAAACTCGAGAAGGCATTCGATTTAGAGCGCATGATTGAACAAGATTTTATAAGAAAAGAAAAACCACAACTCGAAACATTTATAAATAAATATTCGTACGAATTGGCACAGATAAATTGGAATAACTTTGATAATAAAAGAATAGTAAAATTTGACTCTCTATTTGTTAGAGGAAATACTGAGAGTTTTGCAGTACCTGGTCGCAAGTATTATAAAGTTATACAAGTATATAATTCGGAAGGATTTAAACTATTTGAATTCAGAACTCAAACGAATAATGAAACTTTATTACCTATTTTTAATAGTTATTTGGAAGAAATTGAATCAGACAGAATAAATATAAAGGAACAGATAAAAAGTATAAAAAATGACCAGTTTTGGACATATAGGCAAATTTTACCTTACACTTTGAATATTTTATTTACAGATAATTTTAACCCCCAAAGTAGGGTCTCAAACTTTATTTATTTTATTCATAATATTTTAGTGCTGGGTTTTTTAATATCTGTAATAATGAACTTATTTCAGTCTTATTTGCTTAATAAAAAGTAAAATATTTTATCGATAATTATTTTAGAATCTTTATACTTAATACTTTAGATACATACAATTCCTTAAGGTTTTGATATACTGACTTCCAATTGTTTATGATTCTGTTCATAATTTTATGAGCAAACTGTTTTTTAAATGGGTTAAATAGGTAATTTTCAAATATGAATTTTCCTGCACAACCAATTATTGAAAAGCCTGATGTTGAGGTCGCTACCAGTAATTCAACCTTAGCGGAAGTCATTCCTTTATGCTCATTTAATGGAACACCTGCGCAGTATTATATAGGGTATGCTAGTATTGCGAAAAGTGAACTGCCAAGAATTGTTGGAGCCGTTTCGTCAGAAATGGTAGAGAAAGCAATTGTAAATTTGTTAGGAAAAGGAACCGAGGCTATGCCCTGGCCAGTAGTTTTAGATCTTCATAAAAAATTGCTGTATCATTCTTTTGATGCACATACCAATGAGATGTCTGCCATTATGGGTTGGAAGGCATTTATAGCAGGGGAATTAAAATAGTAATTATTTTTTTCTAGAAATCAATTTTGATAAGTTTAGACTGGTTTAAATAAATTTCCGCTAAGTTGCTTTTTTATGGTTGGCAGTTTTTAAGTCTATTTTGAATATTGTAAGTCTCTTAAAATAATTGAATTTATAAAATGACCTTATACGAATTCAATATGCTGTCTCAGCATGATAAATATGACATTACTTTTAATGAAGGTATTTTTATAGACTCTAGGCAAGAAGGTGAGAGTCGTTTCGCTTTATATGCCATCGATAAGTTTTTTGTAGAAATAGAATACCGTTACCTTATAAATAAAATTGAGAATTTACGTAGTTTTAGGTATGGTGCATTATTGGATAAATATTCAAATTTAGAGCTATAGTTTGTCTATTAATTGGGTATGTATCAATGAATTTTCGAATATAAACTAAGAATATAAGTTGCAATTATTTCCTTTAAAGATTTTTATATAATCTAGATAATTTCTTTTTATTCTTAATAGTGTCTTCAATTTCTTTGTTTGGGATGCTGTAAACTAATTTAAAAAATTGTCCCAAGCTTAAATTGAAATAATCACAAATAATATAAAGATTTTCTATGGTTGTATTCGGAAGGGATTCTTCTCTAGCCGAATTCCAAGTCTTATTGTATTTTATAGAAATTTCATCATTTAGAGATTGTTGAGTCATTGATTTTGTATCAATAATTTTTGCCAGCCTCAATTTTTGGAATGTTATTCCAACTGCTACTTTAAATTTAAATATTTTAACTGAATTATTCATAAATGTAAAGTAGTCGATAAAAATTATCGCCAACAACGACGTATATGTCGTTAAAATATTTTATATTTGAAATAAGTTATTTTTAAATAATTAAATTTGCGATTCTTCAAATAAAAAATTGAAGCATTCGCTTTGAATCTCGAACGGAAAACTGGTAATTTTAGCAACGAGAGGATAAGTAAGATGCTCACGCCTTAGGGTGTGGGCTCACTTATTGTTGCAGGGTATACCAGTGCCGCCGTTCGATAAGATGAGTTCCATGCCTTTTTTGTATCCCTACATTTTAGGTTTATACTCATCCGATTTCTTGGCAGTGCTTGTTTGTTGAAGTTTGGTATAGGTTTTAGGATAAAGTGGTATGAAACACATGGCTTTTAACTTTTTTTATTTAGGTACACTTCGGCATTTTTTAATGTCGCGGGTAACCGTGTTTGATATTCTCTTTACCAAAAAGCCAAAGAACCCGATATAGGCTATTTGTTATGGGAGTTCCGTTAACCCTTTTTCTGGATCACGATATACTCCTTCTCCCATAACCCACGATTCACTCTTTTTTGAATCCAGACAAATCATGTTTAAAAGCCTAATGCTTTTATGCTTTTCATGGCTATTGGGGCCTTCTAGTTCTTACTAGAGTCGTCTCAAAAGCACTCATGGCGAAGCTATGCCCAAAATGAAATGTAATTCATCTAAAAAAATATAGTCTGCCTATGTAATAGCGAACACTCAGATACTAAAAAACCTCCTATTCCACTTTGCACGGTCTTATAGGAGGCCATAAGTCAATAAACTAATGATTAACCTAATTCAAAATTATGAAAAAAAAAGATGTAAAGGCAGCTATACTTACTTTACTATGCACCATTTATGGCTATATGCCATGGGGTTTTGCGCAAACACAACCAAAAGTAGCAGCTGCAGCCTCTCAAATTCGCATTACGGGTATTGTCTCAGATGATATGGGCGTACTCCCCGATGTGGCTGTTTCTATCAAAGGCAGTAAAAAAGGAACCCTTACCGATTTTGATGGTGCTTATGAAATTGATGCCCAACCACAAGATATTCTCGTCTTCTCTTATGTAGGCTATACCACAGTAGAAACGGTGGTCGGTGCTCGTAATGTGATCCATATAAAATTGGTTCAAGAGGTAACAGCCCTGAAAGGGGTGGAGGTCAATGCCGGGTATTATACGGTGAAGGAAAGAGAAGGTACAGGTAATATTGCCAAATTGGATGCTAAAATAATAGAGAAACAGCCTGTAAATAACCCTTTGGCTGCAATGCAAGGGCATTTATCAGGGGTGAATATTGTTCAGAATACGGGCGTTCCGGGAGGAGGTTACAGTATCGAAATTCGGGGTCAAAACTTTATTAATGGGGCTACCGAACCTTTGTATGTGGTCGATGGGGTTCCTTATGGCTCGGAATCTTTAGCTTCGGTAAGCATATCAGTGGGGATTAATGGCGGTAATATTAGTCCATTAAATGCCTTGAATCCTAATGATATTGAAAGTATTGAAGTATTGAAAGATGCGGATGCCACAGCCATATATGGCGCACGAGGAGCCAATGGAGTAGTGCTGATTACCACTAAGAAGGGGAAGGCTGGAAAAACACAGTTCAAAGTGAATATGACTTCGTCATTAGGACAAGTTTCTCATTATTTAGATTTGATGAATACTCAGGAGTATCTAGAGGTGCGTAAGGAAGGGATTATGAATGATGGGTATGGCGATTATTTAGATGATCCAGCCTTTGATTTTGTTTGGCCTGATGTAAAAACTTGGGATCAAAACCGCTATACCGATTGGCAAAAAGAATTGATTGGGGGAACGGCGTATCGGAATAATCTTCAACTTGGCGTATCTGGGGGTTCCGAGCAAACGCAATTTCTAGTGAGTGGCGCCTATCAGAATGAAACTACCGTGTTTCCAGGAGATGCCAAGTATGGGAAAGCAACTGTGCATACCAATCTAAATCACCAATCCAATGATCAACGCTTTAAACTGAATTTGTCTACCAGCTATTCCCGAGAGCATAACAACATGCCTCGCACAGATTTCACCAGTAAAGCGTATACCTTAGAACCTAATGCTCCTGAGCTTTATGATGAAGAGGGGAATCTGAATTGGGAGGATAATATATGGGATAACCCTTTGGCTTCCTTAGAAGAAGAATATAATGTATCTATCAATACCCTTATTGCTAATATGGGACTCTCTTATGCGCTAGCGAAAAACCTAGAACTAAAAACCAATTTTGGGTATACTACCTATGGGCTTAATTCTTATAGAATTATACCTAGTAGCTCTAGAAATCCTAGTTTAGAGGCTAGCCCAGAAATTTATTCTTCGTTAATGACCAACAGTTCCTCTCGCCAATCATGGATTGTTGAGCCTCAAGTGCATTGGATAAAGCAGTGGGGTGATTTGGATATGAAGGTTTTGATAGGGACAACCTTTCAGAACCAAGCTTCGGAGCAATTGGTATTGAAAGGTACAGGGTTTCCTAATAACGATTTAATTAGAAACCTGTCTGCAGCCAATGAATTGGTGGTCAATCAAGATACCGATAGTGCCTATAAGTACCATGCCTTATTTGGACGCTTGAATTTGAATTGGAAAGACAAATATATCATGAACCTTACGGGACGTCGGGATGGCTCTTCCCGATTTGGTCCTGGAAAACAGTTTGGTAATTTTGGAGCTGTTGGTGGGGCTTGGCTTTTTTCAGAAGAGTCTATTTTAAAGGGAAGCTCAGTTTTGAGCTTTGGTAAATTACGAGGAAGCTATGGAACTACTGGAAGCGATAATATTGGAGATTATCAGTATTTGGATGCGTATAGGGTTACAGGAGACAATTATAATGGAACTACAATAGTAGAACCCTCAGGAATTTTTAATCCCCAATTTGGTTGGGAAGAAAACAAAAAACTGGAAGTTGCCTTGGAACTTGGGTTTTTTAAAGATCGAGTATTACTCAACTCATCTTGGTATCAGAATAGATCTTCAAACCAATTGATTGGAATTCCTTTAGCGGCTACAACAGGTTTTAGCAGCCTAACAGGCAATTTTGATGCTACGGTGGAGAATACAGGTTTAGAATTTGATCTACAAACGAGCAACATCAAAAATAAAACCTTGCAATGGACAACAACCTTCACTATAACACTACCCAAGAATAGATTAGTGAAATTTCCAGGATTGGAGAGTTCTACCTTTGCTAACCGCTATATTATTGGTGAGCCCTTGAGTATTATTTATCTCTACGAGTTCTTACAGGTAAATCCAGATACTGGGGTCTATGAGTTTAAGGATTATAACGACGATGGAGTCATAAGCAGATTAGAGGATAGGAAATGGATAGAAGATCTAGCGCCAAAGTTTTATGGGGGAATTGGAAATACAGTGCAGTATAAGAATTTAACGCTGGATGTATTTTTTCAGTTCAAAAAACAAAAAGGGTATACCTATGTGAGGAATCAAGCCAGACCTGGCTATAGAAAAAATGGATCCGTAAAGTTATTAGACAGATGGCAACAAATGGGGGATATGACCTCTATTATGAAAGCCTCAGCAGGTTTGGATCCAAGTAATGCTACCAATAGTACCAATTTTACGACTAGTAATCAGGCCGTAGGAGACGCTTCGTTTATTCGTTTACGTAATGTTTCCCTAAACTATAAGGTACCTGTTTCCTCACCTCACGCAATGGATTTAAATGTGTACCTACAAGGTCAAAATCTCCTGACATTTACGGGTTATGAAGGGCCTGACCCTGAACAGCCATCAGAGCTCATTTTACCCCCTTTAAGACAACTTACTTTAGGCATTCAATTGGCCTTTTAACTATTAAAATATAGCATTATGAATCATAAACTAATTACCAATTTAACACCTATAATTCGACTTTATAGGGGTAGCCATAGCAGTAGAAAAGGGAAGTATGTTCTCCTTTTCCTATTCTTTTTGGGGATTTCCTCTTGTACAGATTTTATTGATGTGGATCCGCCTCAAAACACGCTAATTGCAGCCACTGTTTTTGAAGAGGCGACCACTGTTGAATCTGCCTTAGCCAATATCTATGCTAAAATGCGAGATCAAAGTATGGTATCGGGTAACTATGGGGTAAGCGCCTTGATGGGGATCTATAGTGACGAATTGGATTATTATCTTTTTGAACCCAATTATTCCGAAGTGTACCAACATACTTTGATGGCTTCTAACACCCTAATTTCTAGTTGGTGGAATCAAGCTTATTCGATTATTTATGCAGCCAATGATATTCTTAAAGGCGTCGAAAATTCACATACTTTAGCAGCAGAAGATAGGGCTAGATTTAAAGGGCAAGCCCTATTTGTTCGCGCCTATATGCATAGTTTGTTGGTAAATTTATACGGGGAAGTTCCGTATATAAAGACCACAAGTTATCTTGAGAATAACAAAGTCTCAAGGCAGACCGTGCCATCTGTATATGCAGCTATTATTGCTGATCTTACCCAAGCCGTTCTACTGTTAGATACTGTGGATCCTAGCGGGGAAAGGGTAGTTCCCAATCAGCATGCAGCCCAAGCCCTTTTAGCTCGAATGTATTTGTATACAGAAGATTGGGAAAAGGCAGAAGCTACAGCGACTAAAGTAATCAACAACATTGCTTTCGAATCGGATATTGAAAAGGTATTTCTTAAAAAGGCTTCTGGAACCCTTTGGCAATTAAAGCCGAATGGGGTTACCAATAGGAATACCTATGAAGCTAATCAGTTTGTCATTAGACTTATTCCTGGTCAATTATATGCGCTAAATACTGCGCTATTGGATGCTTTTGAGCCTGGCGATTTACGCCGTTCTAAGTGGATAGGGAGTAAGTCGAGTAGTGATGGCTTAGTTACCTTACACTTTGCTCATAAATACAAGGCCATATTTAATGAGACGTCATCCTTAGAATATTCCATCCTATTTAGGCTTGCGGAACAGTATTTAATACGTGCAGAAGCCAGAGCGCATGCTGTAAATATTTTAGGGGCGCAACAAGATTTAAATGTGATTAGGCATCGAGCTGGTTTAGCCAATACCACAGCGGCTAATAAAGACGCACTACTGGCGGCTATCCTTCAGGAACGTTTTGTGGAATTTTTTACCGAGCAAGGGCACCGTTGGTTTGATTTAAAGCGAATGGGTAAGGCAAAGGAAGTGTTGGGTTCGATCAAAACCAACTGGAAAGATACAGACCTTTTACTACCCCTACCTGAAACGGAATTGGAACTTAATCCGAATTTAAAACCCCAGAATTTAGGATATTAAAAATGGAATCTGGAGGCATATAAGCGTTGAATAAATGCCCCTAGTAGGTGAAGTACAAATCATCTTTAATTTTCACCTTGAAGCAAAAACCACTAGGGGCTATTTAGAGGCAAATCATAATTTTTAAATGTATTTTAAATGATCAAAAAAAAGATACTATTCCTTTTTTTGTTGTTGCAGTTCGTGGGAAATGCAAGAGCAATTAGGAGCCTTTTGGATGCCCAAAAGCGGTCTTATACTTTAGATACTCTAGCGGAAAAAGTATTTCTAGATATCCATTTTAAAGACCATAAAGTGTATGCAACAATACCTGATACGGAATTGCATAAAGTGATGTTATTTGTACGGCATACAAATGGGTACAAAGTGGATTATAAACAGGTGGTTTGGTCAAGGTTGGATGATTATATTTTGTTGGAAGAAACAAGAATTGAATCCTTAAGTGGGGTATATATACCTATTGAAAATAATCCTTCCAGCTCTAAAAATACCTTGGCAGCCTTTCCTATTATCAAAACGGAAAGTACGGAGACTTCTCATCATATTGATATTACCGATTTGTTTATGACGGACGTCATCGATTGGAATTCGGGTCATAGAGCATCCGTCAATAAAAACCTCTCCTTTATTAAAACGGTACAAAAGCTTCCCAATGAAATAGGCATTCAAGTGCAATGGGGGGTGCAAAAAGAGCATGGCAATGTAACCCAAAGGATGGATTTTAGCTTTTTTGCCTTACCTGAACCCATGTCACCACGAAGCTATGATTATCGCATGGGCTTTTTTAGTGAAGATAATGCCGAGGGTATAAGTAACCGAAACTACAACAGCATTGCCAGTATTTCAAGATGGCACTTGGAAAAGAAATTTAAACAACAAAAAATAAGTATTCCCCTCAAGCCTATTACCTTTTGGTTATCTCAAGAGATACCTGAACAATGGAGGCCGTATATCAAAGCAGGGATCCTAGAATGGTTACCTGCCTTTGAAGCGGCTGGATTTAAAAATGCAATTGAAGTCAAGGAACTGGATGATGAACAGGCAAAGGAAATGCGCAATAGTGTTCACTATTCCATTGTACGCTGGGGGAACTATAGAGAAGTAAGAGGTTTTGAAGATTCAAGAGGCTCTACAGTTTCTACAGTAGTTGATTTAAGGTCAGGAGAAATTCTAAAAGCAGATATCATCATTAGTTCCTCCTTGCAATATCTTTCCGATATGTATTTTATTCGATGCGCTCCTTTGGATAAGCGAACCCTTAATTATCCCTTTGCAGAGGATTTAATGGGTGAGTTAATTCAATCTGTTGTTGCTCATGAAACTGGACATGCTTTTGGTATGATGGATGGTAATTATGGGGAATATGGCTATCCCTTTGCCAAAATAAGAGATGCGCAGTGGTTACAGAATATGGGGCATACACCCAGTATTATGAATTATACCCGGCATAACTATGTGGTGCAACCAGAAGATGGTATTGATCCTTCATTACTCATTCAAAAGGTAGGACCTAGTGATCTATACCATATTCGATGGGCATATACTCCCTTCCAAAAAAATGAGGGTGAAAATGAATACGATTTTTTAGAAACCATCATAAGGGAACAAGATGAGATTCCATGGTATCGTTACAATAGTAAAAAAAATGAAATAATAGGGCCAGGGGCTACAGATGAAGTAGTAGAAAGTGATGATCCTATTCAGAGTACGAAGTTGGGTTTGAAAAATATGAAGCGGGTACTCGATCTTTTACCTGTGATCAATAAGAACAGAAAGGATCATATCGTCATGAAACGTTTGTATGACAAAACATTGGAATTGTGGTATAATGAAATGCGACATGTATTATCCTTAATTGGAGGGTATTCCATTCGATATGGAGCTAAAGAGCAGTTTACTCCAATTCCTTTGGAAGTACAGGAGGAAGCCTTGGAATTTGTTTTGCTTCATGCATTCAACCCTCCTGATTGGTTAACACATCCAGAATGGAAGTCTGGGATTAGCTATTCCACGTATCCTGACCAAGTGACGGAATTGCAATTGAAACTACTTCTTGATTTGTTGTCACCAAAACGAATGAAAAGAGTAGCCTACATGGAAAAGGGTATAGGATACGAAGGAATTTCTAAGGTCTTTGCATCAAAAATACAGGAGCGCTTATTTAAAGAACTCGATCAGCATACTATTTCGGTAACACCAAATAGACAAGAGCTTCAAAAGGGGTATATCGATTATTTAAGTTTTGGAATTGGGAATACTACTGGAACTAATATTGGTGATACGAAGTTTTCGATGTATACTCAAAATTGCAAGAGTCTTTTTACGGCTAAGCTACTGGAATTGGGAGAAGAAATTGCTAAAATTAAGCCTGAAAAAATTGGAGATGAAATCACATATGGGCATTTAGAACGCATTAAAATACAAATCACTACACTAGAATAGCGTTTTTCAAATGTCTTATGATTTATAATGTTGCTAAACGAATGGAAGGTAAAAGTATTTTATATACTTTGTTTTTGAATTAGTCAAAAAAAGGTGTCTGTTTTTGGACACCTTTTCAATCTGGACTCCTATACTGTTTTATTCTCTTTCAAATAATGGAGTTGTTAATAAGGAATCCGCATATACTGGAAATCCATTATACGTGCATGAAGTTTCGCCTTGTTCAGGACAATCTATCTCAATGGGTACTTCTTTTATCCCTAATACTGGATGCTCATAATATTTAGGGTTGTCCATAGTTTTTGCTTCATTAGCAAATGCAAAGCCTAGTGCCAATAGAATGGCAAAAGCGGGTAAAACGATTTTAAAAATTTTAGTTTTCATATGATTATATTTAAAATTAATGACCTACTCTTTTGTACAGGTTTTCGGTCTTCCCCTGGTCCTACGTAGAATATTTTAAGTGTTTATTATAAGTTTTTGTTTTTTTAGCAACTTGATGGCCATAAAGGCGAATAGGATAAAAATGCTATTGAAAACAAGGTGTGCCTTCCAGCTCAATGCAGCGATGATTCCTCCACAAGAACAGGGGATGTGATCACTGAAGTTAAGTACCAACATTAGGTAAAGTGTGAATACTATGAGTAGGGAAAGGCTAGCATAAAATGCAGTTAATAGGTATTTAGGAATGAGCAATAACCCTACAATGACATACTCTATAAATGGGATTACCCAGGCAAGCCAATGGGCATCATTGGAAATAAATGGAACGTTTCCTAATTGGAGTTTGAATTGTTCAAAGACTAGTAATTTACTAGTTGCTGCATATACAAAGAGTATTATGAATAAAAGGCTAATGCTTTTTACAAGAATTTGATAACGGAATAGGGTAGTAGTCATATCTTTTGATTTGATATGGTAAAGTTCCAAAGTATTTTTTGCTCTTATGGGAGCAATACTTGACAAAACGGGAGGAATTTAAAATAGGAGGTTTTCAGTCATTTTTAAGCTTGTCGAATACCTTTTTACGAAATTGGCTTGGGGTAAATTCGTAATGCTTTTTAAAACATCTTGAAAAGTGGGAGCTGCTTTTAAAGCCTGTCTGTAGGGTTATGGTTTTGATAGAATATTGTGTGTATTCCAACAGCATTTTTGCTTTTCTAAGGCGTTCATTCAATAAAAAGCGGTGTATGGTGATGCCGTATAATTCTTTAAAACCATATTTTAATTTGTATTCATTGGTGCCTAATTCTAAGGCGAAATCCTTGATTGTCGGAAAGTCTTTTTCTAGATCATTGGCCATGATGTGACGTGCCTTGCCAATTTTATCAATATCTTCCCTGCTCAATCTTGGTTTCAAGGTACCCGTAGTAAGTTCTTTAGCTTTGTTTTGTTCAATTTTATTTTTGGTATATCTAATGAAGCGTTGTTTGAGATTAGCCTTTAAAAACTCCTGAGTGGTCGCGTAATAAATGGTTGTTATAAGGGTCTTAAAGGGGCTGTTTTCTTTGCCATTAAAATATGTGATATAACAGGTCTTGGGAATAATAAGACTGCCTTTTCCCTTGAATTTTAAGTCTAAGGTTGTATCCGAATTAACACGATAATCTTGCTGTTTCCAATAGCTGCTCCAAAGGTCCTGTGATGCCGATTCAAGAAAGGTTTCAAAAGGTTTTCCGATGATTTCAGAGGATTGTCCGGACAATAGCTTATGGGCTATTTGATTGGCTATTACAATGGTACCGTTTTCATCCAATACAAGAACCAATTGCAGTATGTCTATGATAGGATTTTGTGAATTCAAATAACCTTCATGTTTCATCTTATCTTGAATCTCTTCAGCTAGCATATTTAGTAGAATACTCGTCCCTTCTAGCTGATCATTTTTATCCAAAAGTGCTATGCGATAAAAGAAGTTGCCCGATGCCATTTGCAAGAGCATTTCATTGATTTGTTGTTTTCTCTGTTTTTTACGGATACGCATCCCAAAAGCTTTTTGTGAGTAGGTACGAGAGTACTTTCCTTATTTTATGCTATAAATTCCCGTAAAAATGCCAAAGCCTCTTCTTTATTTTCAAAGGATTGGGTGGGAATTGGGGGGATATTCGTTCTTATGTAAAATTCAAATACCAGTTTGGATTTAGGGGGTTGTACAAGAAAAGCTATCGCTTTTAAAAGCGCAAAACCCTCTGCTACCAAATAGGCTCTAGCGGCTATGTTGATATCTTTTATGCCACGAATATCACAAAGAACAGGTAACAATTGCCCTTGGTGTAATAGCAGCCTGTCCCTTACAATTTGTAAGGCGGCCTTTAAGTCTACACTAACTCCTTGATGGTATATAATATGTAATATGCCCTCATGGAATCTGTAGGAGCAATGGTCATTCTCAACAAAACTTCGCATGATATAGAAAACTAATTGTGCGTATAAACTTACAAAAATATCAACAAATTATGCAAACACGTTTTTATAAATACCTGTAAATGAGGCTTTTTTTGTTGCCTATTTGGGATTAAAAATTGACTATTTGGGATTTATGAAATGGCGTTCTTACTTTTTCCTACAAATGATATTAAATTATAGGACTAAAAAATGGAATACGATAGTAAAAACCTAATACGACATTTTTTTTGCTGTGAATTGGAGCTATAGAAAAGTAGTTAGGCATACAAAAAGAAATGGGTAGTCCTATGAAATATCAAAAATTGATCGCCGAGTTTGAATTGAAATTGGAGACGCTAGAATCGCACCATGATGATATTTTATACCAAGCTGAAAGAGGTATTGCCTATACCGAAAAATGCATCAAGCTGCTAAGAGATCGGGTATTGAAAAAAGGATTTTTATCCAAAGAAGAAGAGATTCGATTTTTTAAACATACCAAGCCTCAAATTTTTAGCAAACTTATTTACTATGTAAAGCTCTATGCAATAGAAAGTAAACGACCACGCAGTGGAACGAAGTTTCAAGTAAAATATTTAAACCAACAGATTAATAAACTACAGGTCTATTTTAATGAGAATTTAGAGTTTTACCATTACCATCGTAGGGGAGCGACGACCTTGGATGAACAGTATTTTGTTCGAGGAAAATCTGATTTAAGAACCCCTATGGAATCATTTCACTTTTTTATTGATGAGGAATTTTCTACCTGTCAAGATGCTACGGTAGCCACTATTATGGCCTTTGATATGCTCATTGTGTATTTGCAACAAGAGATCGCGAAACTAGAAAATCGTCTCGATAACCCAAAACTTAACCCCATGAAACAAACATCAAAACTCTTCTGGACTGGAAGCAAAACAGAATTAATTGAACTCATCTATGCTCTTCATAGCAGTGGTGCTATTAATAGCGGTACAGCAGATATTAAAGAATTGGCCACCCTATTTGAACAACTATTTAATATAGAGCTAGGAAATTACTACCATACCTTTATTGAAATACGGGCAAGAAAATGTAGTAAAACCAAGTTCTTGGATAAATTAATTGACGTACTTATCAAACGGTTTGAGGAGTCTGATGAGTAATCCATAGTTGCTCCCAAGTTGGGATAATGGCTTACTTTTTTATGACTCATACCATTTTGTTTGGATTAGTCCGAAATGATAGGTTAGTTCTCTTAAAGTTGCTTTGTATTTGCTGTAAAACTCAAAAAATAAAAAACACCCACCTTGGGGTCATCTATAGATAGGGATTGTTATGAGTTTCTCAGTTTTGTGGAACGAAAGTCAAATTGTAGCAAAGTCGTCATTAAAAAAATGGAAACCTTGACGGCTTTGCTTTTAAAACCGTTAACTTATGGCAGCAACAATTATTACCACAGAAGAACTTCGGGAGTTTAAAATGGAACTTCTCGACGAGATCAAAGAAATCCTGCAGCAAAGCTCTGGCAATGCTATCAAAAGATGGCTCAAATCTCCTGAAGTACGAGAGCTTTTAGGCATCTCACCAGGTACCTTACAAAATCTTAGAATCAATGGCACCTTAGCCTATACCAAGGTAGGAGGAACGCTGTATTATGATTATCAGGAGATTATGAACGTAATGGAAAAGAACAGGATGCATCCTAAATTCTAATGTGATTTTGGAACCTATCAATTACATTAAGCATCTAAATGCGGTGTTTGTACTCTTTATTAAAGACAGTCGTTTAAATCCAACACACATTAGTTTATACATCGCCTTATTCCAATTATGGAACAGGTATCACTTTCCGGTGCATTTTTATATCAATAGGGAAGAGGCGATGTTATTTTCAAAGATTGGATCTAAAACCACTTACCATCGCTGTATCAAAGAACTGCACCATTGGAACTACTTGTGGTATGAACCCTCACACAATCCGTTTAAAGGCAGTCGCATCAAGATGTTCAATTTTGGGACAAGTGATGGACAAGTACTGTACCCAAGTGCTACCAAAAGTGAGACAAGTACTGGACAAGCACTGGTACCTATAAACAAACCTATACAAACTAAAAAAAACAATACAAAGGATAGTAAACTTGACAAGCCTAAAAATCAAAATGAAGTGATTGCTTTTTTTTCTAAAGAAAAATGGTCGGTAGTGGAAGCCCAAAAATTTTACAATCACTTTCAAGGTATTGGCTGGAGAGTAGGCGGTAAAACAAGGATTGTGGATTGGCACGCCACTGCTCGCAATTGGATGTTAAAAGCGGAAGAACTCAAAAATGAAAAAAGAAGGATAGGAGTTGTCCAGGATCGGGACTACCTAAAGACGAGTTGGAACAAAAATTACAATGAGCCCTTATGAATAGGTGTAGACCTCATATCATTATAGAGGCTGGCGTAGAACACGTGCTAGGGGAATTGAAGCAGCGTCACGTCTTGTATGATTTTGAGAAAATAGTGACCTACCTCGATGTCAAAGGCAAATTAGTATTTGGAGATCAATTCCAAATCAGGGACGATGACCGAGAAATTCTGTTCAAACTTTGTAACTACTATATCAGAGAAGAAGAGAATTGTAAAAAATTAAACATAGACCTAAACAAAGGCATTTTATTGTCTGGTCCTGTGGGTTGCGGCAAGACAAGTTTGATGAAGCTATTGCGACATATAGTGCCCAATCAAAAATACTATGAAGTGATTCCTTCAAGAAATATTGTCTTTGCCTTTAATCATATTGGCTATAAAATTATTGAAGATTATGGCGATAAAAGCTTCTATTGCTTTGATGATTTAGGGGTAGAGCCTATGGGATCACATTTTGGGCAGGAGTGTCATGTTTTAGGGGAAATACTTTTATCTCGTTATGATTTGCTACTAAAACATAAAATAAAAACCCATGCGACCACCAATCTCAATGCTAAAGAATTGGAAGAGCGGTATGGAAGCCGAGTGCGATCACGGATGCGGGAACTGTTTAATTTGATTGCTTTTGATAAGAACAGTAAGGATAAAAGAGTGTGATTTTTTGATCATTATTTTTTGGTTGCCATTAAGAAAATATTAAATTAGTGCAACTAATTGACAACCAACCACATGAATAATTTCTCTGATAAGGAGTATCAAAACTTACGTAGTGATACTGCTGAAATACGACAATGCATTACGAGGTATATTGGTTACATAATTTCAGTAACAGGTTTTTCAGGAGTAATAAAATTCTTCTTCAATAAGGATGTGGATGAACAGTCCAATTTGTTCATTCTAAGCCTTTCACTAATTATCACAACGCTTTTATTTGAAGTCATATGGTACAAATTCAAATCTCATAATAGATCTGTGGGCTACTCCCAGCTTTTAATGCAAGAAATGGATGCCATTCCCATGGAAAGCAAAAAGGACAATTTCAAATTAACCAAGAAGGAATTGGAGAATAAGGAATACATCAAGAATTACAAAGACTATCTTGATAAGAAATATGGAAAAGGGATTACAGATTTCTTTAGTTGGGAATTTGTCATGTCTAGGTTACATGGGACTTATTTTTCTGGAATGAAAGGAGATCCAATTAAAGATTCTTTAAACAAATCGATAGAAAAGGCCAAATTTGTATTTTCCGTTTCTGATAATCTCTACCCTTTTATAGAAATCAACGAACATGATATCAAATTTTTTACGGATATCATATTTCCTATTTATTTAGAGAGTAAATCAAAAAACTTTTTTGCTAGAATGCTATGCTATTTTAGATTTTTAATTATAACAGATTCAAAAATTATCCTCAATACCATAACCATTGAAAAGAGATATTTAGTCAATGGGTGGCGGTATCCAAAAAAGATAACACAAATTGGGTTTTTAACAGCACTCATTACCTACAGTAGTTTTGTATACTCTTTTTTTAAGATAAATAGAGGAGCTTTAGAATTGCATTTTTGGATGTCACAATGGTTGCAAATTTTTCTTTTTATAGTAACAACCGGTTTTTTTATATATTGGATTCGTAAATATGTTATCAAATTAAAAGACCTTATATATGGAAAAGATTCTATTGATTTTTACTGTTGGATGTTTTTTATTTTTAGAGTACAACTTTTAAATAACAAAGGGGTAATACCCGTTTATTTTTCAAGGGCTTTTGTACGATATTTTAAAACTAATTTGTACGGAAGAATTCTTGAAAAGAATTATACAGATTTGAGTACTAGCCTTGAAAAATGGGTTACGGAGAAAGAATTAAGAGCCTATGAGAAAACCCTGAATTCTCATGTGCACTTTTCACCAAAACAAAGGAAGATCCATAGTATCTTGGTTAAATCTTTCAAACAACTATATCCAATTCTTGAAAAAAGACCTGCTGACCTTAGCTTGGAAAAAAGAGTAATTAGTGCCTTTGCAGAAAGTGTTTTTGAAAAAGATGTGGAGTTAACCCCTAAGCAAAAGGAAGCTGGTCGATACCATCCGGAATTAGATAAGACGCATAAAAAAGAAAGATTCAATATTAGGCAATTTCTAAATAAAGGAAAACGAAATTTGAGCGCTTTCTTTTTATGTGATGATTGATTTTAGAAATCAATTCAAGTTCACTTTGTAGTTATCCACTTTTTTTAATTTCTTCATGAAGATGATTTAGAAGGAATACGACATATCTATGGTTCCATCCAAATGGACTACATGCGCTGGTGTTAATACGTAATTATCACTCTAAATTTTATTCCATAATTAGAATCCAAAAACTAGTATTTTTTGATGTTCAAAAAGTCAAATCTGACGTTTTGGGGATGGAAACAGGTGTTGGATTTTGAAGTTATCAACAGGAGGTTTTTTAGTTTTCATACGATTTGATACGAATCCATAGCAAATAAATTCAATTCATTTCAAGTAATATTTTATTCACAAATCACTTATAATCAGTGTTTTGTGTGGTTGTGTGTTGTATTTTTTGAGTGTCGAAAATACTGTATAATTTAAACTCATTAGACATGAAAAAATCACATTATCTAAGCTTCCTTTTCTTGTTCATCACAAGTGTAACATTTGCTCAAATTGGGGGTATCGAAGATTCTGTCAACGATATCTCCGATACGATTCGAACTATTTTCCCCATCATTCTTGGAGTCATCTTTTTAGTAGGTTTTTTATTTAATGCGGGGCATTTCTTTGGAGAGAATGCTGATTTAAAAAAAGGGATCACCCGCGTATTGGTCTTTGTGTTAATTGCTGGTGCCGTAGTGGGCATCTTTACCTACCTAATAGGTATTGTAGTGTAATATTCTTAAGAAGGACGTATAACCAAACTATAGCGAGATGAAAGAGTTCGAAGTCTATAAACACATTCGCAAACGTGCCATGCTCATGGGCTTGCCTGTTGCTTTGTTTGCTTTGATGATGACCCTAGTGATAGCGTCACTACTACTGATCATCTTTTCATTCCGTTTTTCGGTGATCATTGCTGTATGTCTTATCAATATAGGTTTGTATCTCACATTGATTCATGTAACGAGATACCCATCGGTGTTGCATTTTAGAAGGGTATTCCCAAAAGTCATTAGTACTAAAAAAACCAGTCACCTGCACTATGAATAGGATTAATCTAGCAGCATATCCTCCAATTTCAGATATACAAGGGCATATCGTATTTGCCACGAATGGCAATGTCGTATTAGGTTATAAAATAGCTTTTCCAGAGGTCTATTCCCTCTCTGAGGCTGACTTTGAGCAATTGCATGGCACCTGGTTCCAAGCCTTTAAATCTTTACCTAAAGGAACCATTATCCATAAACAGGATTACTATCAAAAAAAAGCCTATACCGCTGAAGCTTTGCCTAAGCAGAGTTTTTTACAGCGAGCGACCTATGCGCATTTTAAAGGGCGTTCCTATGTGGAGCATAAGGGATACCTCTTCTTTACGCTTCCCAACAATAAGGCTTTAAATGCGCCCAAGTTTATGAATCCATTTCGTAAGCTTGAAAAAGGTATTCCACAGCATCTGGAGCGTACCGTTCAAGAATTTATCACTGCTGTAAACGATGCCGTTTCCTTTGTGAACAATGGAGCAAGGGTGAGACTGAGCCCTCTAGATCAAGAGGAAATTGTAGGCTTAACCCATTCTTATTTCAATGGTTTTAATGACGATTTTGATACGGATATTCAATTGAAGAAATCAAATATTGAAATTGGGGAGCATCATTTTGATGTCATGGCCATCACTAGTGAGTTATGCTTTGGGGATGTTGTGCAAAGCAGTAAGCCTAACGCTCAATTTACTTCGGATGATTTTGTATTCCATCAAGGATTTATGGATGGATTGGGGCTCGATCTCCATGAAAATCATATCGTGAATCACATCATTTATGTAGATGATACCCACCAATGGCGGAAACTACTGGATAAAAAAATAGAAGAGCTCCACAAGAGTTCCAATTTTGGAACTCAGAATAAAGTCCTCTTAAAAAAGATGGAGGAGATGGTGGCAAAAATAAATGCGGATGATAATTCACGAATTATTAGGGGGCATTTCAATATTGTTTTTTGGGCTAAGGAGGTTTTGGAATTGGAAGCTATAGCTTCTACAATTAAAACTGAATTCAAGGAATTGGATATGGTTCCTTATTATCCTAAAGGAGAAGAACGCAAACACTACTTCTTAAACTCCTATTGCTGTTTTGCTTCCAATTTTTCTAATGATGATCTCTATGTAGCTGATTTAAAACATGCCTTGTGTTTGTATAGCAACAATACCAATTATCAATCCGATACTACAGGAATTATTTTTAATGATCGGCAGCATAATATTCCTGTTGTAAAGGATGTGTGGGATGAGAAAAAGAGACGTATCAAGGCTCGTAACTTTGCCATATTTGCCCCTACAGGTGAAGGCAAATCTTTTTTGGCTAATCATATTCTACGTCAGTATTTTGAAAGTGGGGTGCGCTTGGTGGTCATTGATTTAGGGGGTTCGTATGCCAAATTCGCTAAACTATATCCCAATGATCATGTCATCCTCCGCTATGAACAGGGCAAGAACTTGGGCATCAATCCCTTTTATATTGCTGATATTAAAGATTTGATCCCAGAGCGTTTAGAGGATTTAAGCCTTTTTCTATTGGAACTTCTTGCCTCTGGTAAGCAAACAACCAAGGCTGAAGAAGTGGCGGTTAAAAAAGTACTTCGGGCGTATTATGAGCAGGAAGGGATCGGAAAACATTCCCTAGCCAATTTATATGCCTTTGTTGCCGCTCGTAAGGCGTCTCTTTTAAAGGAGCTTCACATTGAAGAGCATTTCAATGCGCATGATTTTTTGCATATCCTATCGGAATATGTTCCTGGTGGCTTGTACAGTTTTCTCTTTCAGGTAGATCAGGATCAGACCTATAAAATCGAAGACAAGCGATTGCTTGTTTTTGAATTGGATGAAGTGAAGGACAATAAGGAAATCCTTTCCATCATGTTGAAACTGATCAAATCAGCTATCCAAAGAACGATATGGAGGAATAAAGCAGAAAAAGGCATCATTCTTTTTGATGAGTTTGCCAAGCAACTCAAGTTTGATAAAGTATTGGAGAGTGTAGAATTCTATTATCAAGCGATTCGAAAACAAAATGGTGCCATTGGTATAATTCTGCAATCTATCAATCAATTGCCAAACACTTCCACATCCGCCAGTATTTTGGAAAATACACAAGTAGTGTATAGCCTCCGCAATGAAAAAGGTTATGAGGATTTACAAAGCAGACTGCATCTCTCCAGTCATGATGTGAACCAATTAAAATCCATTCGAAATAGCCTAACAGGTGCTCGCAAATACACGGAAATGTTTATCAAAATTGGAAAAGAGAGCAACATTTTTCGGTTGGAGGTACCTCCCGAAGTTTTTGCGGCCTACCTCACTGATGGTCAGGAGAACGAGGCGATTATGGCGCTCTACAAGGACACTGATGATATGGAGAAAGCTATTACCAAATTTATAACACATAAAAGAACAACACGATGAAAAAACAAATCAACATATGGGGATTAGTATTGACCTTAACCCTTTTAGGACCAGCAAGCGCTGTATGTCAAGGTATGCCGGTATATGATAATACCAATTTTATAAGCCTCACGAAATCTTTGGTGGAGTCTGCCAAGCAAACTTCGCAACTGTTGCAGACCGTGGCGTTTTTAAAACAGCAAAAAGAGAATCTGGAAAAGGTCACTAGGGTCGTACAACAACTCCATGCCGTTAAGGAGATTGCTAAGAGCAATGAGCGCTTATTTGGGATGGTTCAAAATGACTTGTCAGCTATTCTCAATTCTCCTTATATCAAGATAGAGGAGCTCACTAAAATAACGGATTCCTTTACCCAACTTTTGGATAACTCCTTGGCAACTGCGGAATTCGTCGAAGAAATTTTATCCAGCGATTACCTTAAAATGTCAGATGCTGAGCGTACTGAAATTCTTAAAACCAAAGAACGTGAGGCTAAAGAAATGCTGTCTATCAGTCGCCTAAAAATGAAGCGCTATCAGGATATTATCTCCTTTCGAAGAATGCAGGATCTAATAAATCATAGAGCAACCAATTATTAAAAAAAGCTGGTCATGGGTCTGGAATACATCGATACTGTTTTTCAAATCATCAAGGAGAGTGACTTCTCACAGTATACGATTGTGGGGATGAAAACCCTTGCGGTATTATTTTTTCTGATCAATATCCTTAAGAAATACAATGAAGGGGTAGTGGATAGGGATGGGTATACCTGGGGCTTGAGCCCTGGTGCACTGGCTAAAAATTTTGCAGTCATCCTTTTGGTGCTCTTTTCTACGCAGCTATTAGGATTCTTTGATGGTGTTTTGGTCGCTATTGAAAGTCAATACCGCACTACAGCTCCAGCCTTATTGCCCTTGCAATTACAGGATATTCCCATTGAAGAGGAAATCGGTTTTCTAGAAGCGACACAGGCGGCGATGGCATTGCTGTATGAGGCGCTGATCACCCCCTTGTTTGGATGGAAAATCATCGCTTTTATCCTTAGTATATTTCTTTGGCTACTCGATCTGTTTATGTATCCGCTGTTTCTTGCGGAGCGGTACTTTCTTTTGGGTATCCTACAAGCTTTTTTCCCCTTTGTGATCAGTCTCGCTGTTTTTGAAAAATTCAGAACCATGGCCTATCATTTCTTTAGGCTATATGCCGCTGTCTATATGGTGGTGCCTGCTTTCTTTTTGGTCAATGTTTTTGTCAATGCCCTTTACACTGAAATCAACACCAACTTTTGGACCAGCTTATTTGGAAGCGATATCGGGAGTGATTTTTTTGCACCTGTAGTGCAATTAGGCGCTGTGGGATTTATTGTTTTTCTAAAATTTAGGCTGTATCGAAAAGCCATCTCCTTTACCCTTAGATTATTTACCACTTAACTGCCTTATGGAATGAAAACACCTTATAAAAATATCTATACCGTATTAAAAATCAATCGATGGGTTACCCTAATTACCGTTAGTGGCGCCTTGTGTTCTAGTCTGTTTTCAGGACTTATAGTCTATAACATGTACAGAACAGCCCTGAATAGTGCCTTTGTGGTGAATACCGATGGCGCTGTAATTCCCCTTAGAATAGTAGCGCAGAAAGACAATTTCAAAGTAGAAGCATTGGCTCATTTGGAATTGTTTCATACCTATTTCTACCATATTGATGCAAGTAACTATGAAAAGAATTTGGAAAAGGCTTTATGGCTCGGGAATAGCTCAGTAGATAATCTCTATCGGCAGAAGAAAGCAGACGGGGTGTACAACCGCTTATTGCAATTCTCTCTTGTTCAAAAAGTCCTGCGGATTGATTCCCAAATTCAGCAGCAAGAAGACTCCTATTCCTTTACCACAACTACCGTTTTTGAAATTAATCGTGGGACAGTTGTAGACCGCTATGAATTGGTCACCACAGGAAATTTAATAGTGGTAGATCGCAATTTTCCGAACAATACCCATGGCCTATTGATTACTAATTTTTTTGAAAAAACCTTAAAAAAGATATCCAATGAAGATAGAAAAGAATAAATTATTTTTTGGAGCTGTACTTGTTGTATTACTTGTTTTCATCATTTCTTATGCCCTTATAGTGATCAATGATGACGAAAATGATGCTAAAGAGCTGCAGCAAACTTTGGTTCCTGAATTGGAACAAGAACAAGTAGCATACACTACCAAGCTAGATGCGATTAATGATTTGAAAGAGGTGCGTCAAACCAATGCACCGAGCATCTATGATGAAAAGCGTATTGATTCCATGGGATTCTATGATGCATAGCTTCCTGAGAAAGAGAAGAAAAGGATCATGGATAGTGTGTATGAGTTGGGGAAAGCCCGCTATGAAAAACTGAATAAGAACATAGCGGATGCGAAGCCCACTCCTAAGCCTGTTGCTATTCCTTTAAGGGATGTTGAAGGTTCTAAAGCAAAGGAACTAATACCAGCTATTTCATCCAAAGAATTGGCCCTAAACCATCACTTATTTTTTGCCTCAAATCCACTTGCGAATATCCAAAGTGGCAATGAGGCAACAGATTCCATTGTCTATGTGGAAGTGGATGGGGATCAAACGGTAAAAGCGAATGATCGCTTACGATTGAGACTCACAAGAACAGCACGCATTAACTATACCATAGTTCCCAAGAACACGGCCATTTTTGGCTTTGTTCGATTTCAACCAAATCGTGTGCTCATTGAGATCGCAACCATCAACCATCTACCGACTCATCTCAAGGCATTTGATCTTCAGGATGGGAGTGAAGGCATTTATGTACAGAATAGTTTTCGCGCTGATGCCACAAAAGAAGTGGTTGATGATATGGTGCAAGACATTGCTATTGCGGGTGTTCCCCAGCTCAGTGGTCTTAAAAAAGTGTTTCAGCGTACCAATAGGAATGTCAAAGTGACGGTTTGGAATACTTATAAATTAATCCTTAAAACAAACAACAAATGAAAACTCAAGTAATACGCTCCATACTAATGGGGCTGTCCCTATGGACAAATGCACAAGCTAGTTTAGATACGATTTATGCCAATGATAAAGTAACCGTTGCTTTATTCTTTCCCCATACCATTCGTCAAGGCATTACAGGTTCAGAGAATTTTGTGTTCACCTACAATAGAGAAAAGCAACAATATTTTGGATTACTGCAGGCACAACCTGGAGTGGACAGCAATTTACTCGCTATTACTGAGGATGGGCAAGTACATGCCTATATGATCAAGTATGCGGATTCCATTCCAAAACTGAATTATTTTATTTCAGAAGCTGAAAGCATTGGAAGGGAGAAGCCTCTTGTCAAACGTACCAAGAATGTGATGGATACGATAGGAGGGGAGTTGGAAGCTAAAACTACCCTATACCAAAGCATGAGTGAACAGCTATTGAAGGTATCTAAAAAAGCCATTTCAAGTCGACGAAAAAAAGGTATTGTACTGAAATTATTGGATTTAAAATACGATAAGAATGAAGTATATCTAGTACTCGAAATCAAGAATAGATCTGAGATTGATTTCGAAGTAGATGACCTTAAAGTTTATGTTACCAATGGCCATAAAAAAAGAAAGTCCTCTTATCAACGATTAGAATTACCCATTCTAGATCAGTATAATAAACCAAAGCGAATTCGTTCTGGAGAACATAAACGGTTTGTCTATGTGGTGCCCAAATTTGTTTTAGGAGATAAGGAAAAGCTAATGATTGCCTTGAAGGAATTACATGGGAGCAGGACAGTGGTCTTAAAATGAATGCTATGGTGAGCTTTGATTTTAAATGTGGTTATCTTCCTTATTTTTATATATTTAAAAAGGACATGTAATAATAGTATTTTAAATTATCAGTTGTCAAAATGGTAAAAAGTACTATGTATTACGTTTATCCGGAAACAGAAACCCATAAACAGTATATACTATACGGATATAAGGAGTTGGCAACAATTAGAACGCAACCTTTTTAATACTTTGCATCTTCTTATTAAGAAACAAAATGAAATACCAATGAAAAAACAAATTTTAATTTTAATTATTCTTGGAACATTATTCTCTTGTTCTAATAATGATGATGACAATTTATCTCAAACTATTGAAATGAGAATCAACCATTTTCAGAATACTGGAATTGCTGTAGGTCCAGTGTTGACTTTACTCGTTCAAGAAGGAGATGAAATTGGAACTGATAATTGGACGAAATTCTACTCGAATATTGAAGGATTTAATTACAAACCTGGAACTATCTACAATTTATCTGTAAAGACAAAACCAATAAGTAACCCACCGGCGGACGGAAGTTCAATAAAATATACTCTTTTAGAAATAGAATCAACTCAAGAAGTTGATAATGAAACTCTTTTTGACATAGATTTAAAAATAAACGGAGAAAATTTTATAACTACAGACAATGGTTTAGAGTTACTTAATCAAATAGGCATTGACTGTAACAATCTTTGTAACGAATTAGAAACATTGTTACAGAATCAAGATGTTGTAGTTGGAACTTTTAAAAGAAATTCTAATAGTGAAATTCAATTAATAGAACTTGAATAAAAACTGTTGCCAACAAAGAACTCCTATGAAAAGCACTAGTCCAGTTCTTCAAAATTAATATTTTATTTTTAATTATTTCATATTGTTGTTTTTGAGGTGTTAAATTGTTGATAATCCTTTTCATATGATATATTGATTATCAATAATTTAATGCCTAATATAACTTGCTCCTACTCCTATATGTGATCTTTCAAAGAGAACGTCACCAGCATCTGTATGATTATAAGTTAATTAAGCCCGGTCACTAGCTGAGCTATGTGATCCTTTCCCTAGTTGGTCACCTTCTTTGTTTTGTGATACGGGCTTGTATACTTCAGTTTGAGCTTTGTTATGAATTTGTTTACGGTTTAAATATTTATGATACGACACCTATTTCATAAGGTATCTCTGTCTTAATTACTGCCAGTGTCCTGCTAAGCAGTTTTCTTGCTATTTTCACAATCACTGTTTTTACGTTTTTGCCTAAATGCTTACGGTAATAAGCCTGCATTACAGGATCAGTTCGTATGGCTTGCCAAGATGCTTCTATAAAATAACTACGCATTAATCGGTGAGCACGACGGGTAATCCCTGTATTTCTTAGATTGTCCCCACTCTGATGAATGCCAGGGGCAAGTCCTACATAGCCTGAAAGATGCTTTATGCTATTAAATCTGCGCAAATCACCTAACTCACAGATGATGCCACAGGCCACTATACCACCAATCCCAGGAACACTGCGCAAAAGCATATAATCCTTCTTATAATGTTCCTTACAGTAACTGCGGAGCTTAGTGCTAACATCACGAAGTTCCTGATCTACAAACCTAAAATAACGCATATGGCTATCCAATGTCATTCTTGCAGTGTGATAAGTGAAATCAAGATTATCTAGCCAATCTCGAAAACTGTGACTCCAATGGGAATTGTCAAACTCACTAGGGACACCTATTCCCTGATTAAGAAGTTGGCCTTTGATTAGACTCTTGATTTTTCTGTAATTCTTTACTAAATTATTTCGTCTGCGAAAAAGTGAACGTAATTGCTCTCGTTTCATATCAGGAATATGGATTCCTTGAAGTCGACCATCCTTGAGTTCCCTAGCTATAACTTGGGCATCAATATGGTCTGTCTTGGTGAACCTCTCCTTGCCCTTTCTATGAATATCAGCAGGATTTACAACTAATGATTGCCAACCATAACTCTCAAAGGCTCGATGAGCGTAATAACCACAGCATCCAGCCTCATAGGCAGTGAAAACTTCGTGTTCCATATAATGTCTCGTCCTGAAATATGGCTACAGGTTAATGATTAAAATTAAGCTGCATTTTGATGCACATAATTAGGTGTTTTAAAATCTAAAGATAAATGTAATCTTATTTCGTTGTATAAATTAATCGCATTTTTTGTGGCTCTTTTGGCGTGCTGCATGCTAGTAAAGGTCTGGTCGAGATAAAATTCATCTTTAAGAATCCCGTTAACCCTTTCCGCTAGGGCATTTTCGTAACAATGGTTTTCTTCTGTCATACTAATATCGATCTTATTTCTTTTCAGGATTTGCGTGTATACATTGCTACAATATTGTATACCCCTATCGGAATGATGTATGAGTCCATTAATGCTTTTAGCTTGATAAATAGCTTTATTAAGAGCTCTCACGCATCCGTTTAGTTCTAAGCTATCACTCAGGTCATAACCAACAATCTTTCTGGAGTGCATGTCGGTTATAAGCGCTAAGTAGCAAAACCCTTTTACAGTTCTGATGTATGTTATGTCAGATACCCAAACTTGGTTAGGCCTTGTAACTTGAACATCTTTAATGATGTTTTTATACGTGTAGAACCTGTGCAAAGAGTTTGTAGTTCTGGAACTATATTTCTTTCTGAGTGTAAGCATTTGATGTTTTCTAAGAACCTTAAATAAGGTGTCTCTACCGACTTTAAGGTTGGCTTTGGTAAACTCATTATCTAATGATTTTACAAGTTTACGTACGCCTTCTCTAGGTAGGGATTTGCGTCTTTTCTTTATTATCTCAATAATCTGTTGTTCTATTTTTAAACGCTTGTCAGCTCTTTTTTTATATTTATAGTAAGCATTACGTTTATGTCCGAAACAATGGGTTATGGTGGTTAAAGAAGCAAATCCCTTAGCTTTTTCCTTGGCCTTAATTAAGGCTTTGTACTTAACTTTTTTTTTAGTTCAGCAACGGATTTATAGCCTAGATCTTCAGCTGCTACTTCCAGATATGAATCTAATACCAAGGCATCTAGATCCTTTTTTAGGAGTAGTTTCTTAAGCTGTTCAATCTCCTTTTGCAGTTCTTTGATTCGTGTTATTTCGTCTTTTGTTTCCACTTTTACTCTGGTGTTCATAAGGTCTTTACGGTTGTACTTTCTAATCCATTCATTAATGGTTGTGGGTGCAATACCATAGAGTTTGCCCAGTTGGTTCTTGTTTAGTTTTCCGGTTGTGATTTCGTCTAAAATTTTCAGTTTGAAAGGTTCTGAATACCGTCTGATTACTTTGTCG